>Ga0115572_10002179_pt1 | contig 15723 bp, 10 predicted proteins | sample COGITO_mtgs_1206_FD_88681 | JGI IMG/M metagenome (GOLD analysis project Ga0115572, IMG submission 88681) | Pelagic marine microbial communities from North Sea - COGITO_mtgs_120607 | ecosystem: Environmental > Aquatic > Marine > Epipelagic | place: Germany:Helgoland, sampling site Kabeltonne... | reverse complement strand
GACCCAATAGTGTTATATTACTTTTATCTACAGTGACATCAGGGTTGGTGTCTGAAATGCGCTTATAGTGATTGTAGACGGCAATGGCAATGCTTCTTTTTGCCTTATCTTGGCCAACGACCGTTTCTGACAGTTTATTAAAAATATCCACAGGCTTTAATGTTGTATCTAGAGGTAATGAAGAGCTATCGCCAACTTCATTTTCTTCAGGATTTTTAGGGGAGGCAATAGATACTTCCATTAAATCTGCTACGTCAGATACACAAGTGTCGCAAATCATGGCACCATCAGAGCCAGCAACTAGTCGATTCACCTCATCCGGCGAGCTGCCACAAAATGAACAGCTCGTTGGTTTATTTGTTTCGTTGTTGTCGTACATATTACTCCCAGTCTTTATAGACTTAATTCTCTTAGCGTCTTCGATACACTTCCAAACCCATAGGTTGTTAAACCATTACTGCCAACAATCAATGGAGTTCCTGATATATCAAACATCATGCCTAGAATATAATGCTGACGGACAGGGCTGTCCAGTTTTCCGTCATTTTTATTACATTCAGTATTATTTAAATACCCTTTTGTATATAAAGTATGCATTGCACCTATCTGATCGGTACTACACCATGCAGAATTCATGTTATCTACAACCCTCTTGGCTGCGGTTGATGCTCTCGGGTTGCCAACAGCTCTCGGGAACATAATATAGTTAACCGAAACGCCTTTTTCTAAAAATGAATCCATGTTTCTATGTAATTTTTTACAATATCCGCATGTATAGTCCGTAAATACGTATATTTCTGATTTTTCATTTTCTGCTTTATGCTTAATAAAAAACTCATCTGGAAGTGATGTCATCATAGCCTTAACCTGTTCTTGCTTTTTCTTGTGAGATAATTTCTGACAATCTTCATCGTAACCCATCTTAGGCTGATCAAATCCACCAAACGTTATCAAGCAACTCTGATCCTTTACTTGCATGTCGTGACTTTCATTCATGGCGACATGAGATGTCGGAGATGTCGGAGCTGGCCTTTCCGGAACTGGCACAGGCATGTTTTTAATCTTATTTAATTTATCCTTGAGACTTACTGATAGGGCATTTGAATCTATTTTTGCAGTAATGCCAATTGGTGATTGGGCAATAGCCAAGTTATTGCCTTCAAAGTACACTTTAGATCTGGCCTCGGATAACAAATCGAGATCAGAGTCGATAAGAATGAAATTTCCTGTAAATAAAGCGGACTTTTCTTTGTTTGACCAGTATACAGTACCATCGTCTGTATGAAGTGAGTAATAACCTTGTTCTGATGGAAAAACTGCAATAACTCTCTTGTTAAACTTTGACTGAACTTTATCGACCGTTTGTTTAAATCCCGCCAAATCTTCAGACTTGCTATTAACATAAATAACAGAACTTTCATCTTTTCTTTCAGTTGTTTTTACGTCAGATAGTTGGGATAAGGTAAGCCATCCCAATACTATTGAAGTAATAATTACGTATGCGCCAATAAACATATTGCGCACATTCAGTCGAAGTTGGTTTTTCATTTAATAATACTCCATATAACAAAGTCTGAACTATATATATGGAGTATTACAAAGTCAATTTATTATCAGCCTTCGTCCCCACTCTCAATCTGCTCAATAATGCTAGCAAGAGTATCTTCTAATTCTTCCTGATCTATCTTTTGAGGGGTTGGCTTACTTGGATATACACTTCCCTCACCCATCAACTCCAATGTTTCTTTCTTATCAACAGATGAATTCTCCATCTGATTGGTGGCCGACATTGTCGATTCATCATAATCCATTGTCTTTCCTATGTTTATTTCTACAGCCTTATTCAACAGCTCTTCAAATTCGTCCGCTACAAATGCTGCCTCTTTTTCCATGCTGTCATCAATGCTATTAATATCCTCATCCAGTATTTTTAGGATTTCATCTTCATCTAACTCATCCATTATTGACAATAACCCATCAACTTCGTCAGATTGTGTTTCGTTAAGCTCCAGAGATTCAGGTTCATCCTTAGTTAAATCAATTCCGTCCGTCTTATCAACTTTCGCCCTTACCTGAGATAATTCTGCCGCAATTTTCTTAGATAACTCATCGCCCATGATAAATTCATCATCTAGACGTTCTCCATCAGACTTATCACCCTCATCATTATCAAACACACCAGCACTTACTTGCAGCTCAACATCCTTAAGAGATTGTCGAACTTCAATCATACCAATAGCATGTATAGCAGCATCCTCAGGTGTTTCATTAAACATTTCAGCTACCGCCATATCTGCGAACAGTCCTTTCAATCCATTGTCTGAAATTTTTCCTTTATCCTTTATTTTTTCTTTCCCTTCAAGAATAGCAGACAGCTTTTGGGTTGCTCCGTTAATCTTTTTAACTAAAGCATCTTTTGGCTTATCCACCATTAAGAATTTATTCAACTTCGCTTCAAAAGCCTGATAAGGATCGTAATAGAAGAATCGACAGCGACTTAAGGTATCACCAAATATTACATGAGCTTCACCCGGCCCCTGTCTAACCAAATCCCTTAAGTTAATTCTCTTTCTTACTTCAATTCTAGTCTGCTTTTGATCTGAATAGCTAATTAGACTATTATCTTTTATCTCCTGACCTGCACTATTTGCAACTTCTGAATCACCACCACGAGCCTCGATAACTTTAAAAGTATCTTCTGGATCTTCTAGCTTCATACAGATCTTAATATTAGTATTGGCCAAGGTACTTGCGGCCTCTTCCTTTGAAGCCTTCTGGAAGCTAGGGTAGTCCTGTCCGGCGAAGACAACACTCACACCCAAACTACGGGCCTGAGCAGCAACAACAGCAAATCCGGGCACGGAGTAGTAGCCATACTCGTCCAAGATTAGTAAAAATGGGGTCTTACTGTTCGTTGGTTTGGTATCAATTACATCCCTTTTTGTACCTTCAACTTTGTTACCAAGAGAAGGAGCTAGTGCTGATCGGACGCCTGCAACAACAAGTTTACCTAAGCCCTCTAATGCATCAGGATCTTTTTCAAGAGCAGGCAAAAGCACAAACAAAATACGCCTATTAAATACGACGTCCTTAAAGTCAACCTCACCCATAGGAACACCGAAGATATGACCGTAAGTCTCTGATAAATCAGACATTACCTCGGTTAGCTGCATCGTCAAAAAATTATGTTGCTCTATTGCTTTGCCCGGAATATCTCCTACCGCCGCCTGCTCTTCACTAAAGCCCGGCAATTCTAGCAGATACTTTCTAATAGGATCTCTAGCAGAATCTTCCAGATTAGGATCTCTTGATAGATTATATATTTTATCTAGCGGGAAGTAGTTACGAATCTCCATGATATCTAAATTTAGATTCTCATAATCTCGCTTATAACAAAGCGCATTCAGCAAACCTTTAAGCATCGTTCTAGCACGACCCTTCCACATTGCACCATCGCCTCCAGCATCTCGCATTAAACCAACAATCAAGGAGTTTAGATTGTCTGCTGTACCATAAGACATAGGGTTATTAGTATTACTCAAGCAGTGATTAAAAGGACTGGTGCTTTTTATCTCATCACCACCCGTCAGGTAGTTTATTACTAACAAATCATCCTCCCGACCAACGCGCCGACAAAATGAATAAACAAGCCAAAATACAGTATTATCCCCTTTACCATCAACGTACATACAAGAAGTACCCACTAACATGGCTTGATACAAAAGACCTAATAAGAATCGACTCTTACCTGATCCCGTTGACCCAAACACCAACAAATGAACCGACATATCCGACTTACTAAACCAGATAGAAGAATAATCGTCATTATCATTACCAAGATAAAAAAGACCGTCACCCTCACCCCAGTCTTGAGGATTATCATCATCAATAGGAACACGGAACATAAAATCACGAGTACGACTTTTAGCCACCCAATACCAAAGGAGTGAAAATATAAACACGCCCTCATGGATATTGTACATCTTAGATGAGAAAAGAAGCTGATTCAAAATAGGAAGCAAAAAAATTGCAAAAACCATCAAAAACAAGACAGAGTCACCACTCTGCACCAAAAAGTCGTTAAATTTATATTTAAAAGGACGAACATCAGGCTTTATTAATGAAGGATCTAAGTCTGAGTTTCTAGTTACACCAAAATACCTTACTGCCATAATCTAGAACCCCATCTTTTCTTTTTGACGTTTCTTTCTCTGCATGCTTTTCTTGTCAACATGTAGGGCAACCTTTAGAGCATCAACAGCCGAACCGACTTCTGCCTGAGTAATAGGCTTACCAACCATCTTCTCTAATTGCCAGTGATCATAAGCACCCGCCGCTTCTACAAATGGAGTTTTTCTTCCAACAGAATGAAGGCAGTACCAAAGCTGTCGGTCTTCACCCTTCAGCCACTGAAACTCTACACAAGGAATTACACCACCACCACGACCCTCTTCGAGAAGAGTCATTAATCCAGTAACAACAAAACCGTGAGAGGACATAAGACTCTCCGCATGAACTTGAGAGTAAATAGACTCTAATTCATCTTTAAATGTAAGTTCTCGTATGTTTTTTGAGTTAGTAAATCGCTTAATAGCGGAATCTAGACCGGAGGATCTAACATGGACTTCAAACAAGTACTCAAGACGGCTTAATAGCTTTTTTTGAAAATAGGTTAGCTTTGAGTTTTTACCAGCATAAACACCCTTTCCTTTAACTATGCCTTTAAAAAGCATAGATACGACTTTAGCAGTATGTTTTCTGTCATGACCAGCTTTGACACTAAGGTACAGAAATATTTTTCGCTGAGCATCAGTCAGGCTTTCTTCAAAAGATACAAAGTGATTTGTTAGCTGCTTTTCAAAAGCCCTCTTTGCCAAATCTCCATCAAACGTATCTTCCCCATCCCAAATTGGGAACCTATAGGAAGGCTGAGCCTCAGCCTCTTTCTCCAACCCCAATGGAGGGGACATTAACGCATATTCAACAGGACTTACTGAAGGAAGATACTGAAGCTTTCGCTTATCATCCCTATCATACTCTAAGTCCTTCATTGTAGCGGGATTGAAGTCAATATAATCCTTAAGCCAAGGGAAGATTTTAGCATTACGCTGTAAAATCTGCTCCATACTAAACTTAGAGGTAACACCTCTAGAGCGACTATTAAGCTTCACATAAAGGTGGTAAACGAATAAGGCTGGAATCCAAGATAAGTAAGGCGCAAAATAAGAATCAAACTCTTTCACGTATTCGCCAGTAACGCTATTTGGAGTAACGCCTTTTAAAATTCGAAACCCATCATCATAAGGTATAAGATATGTGAACGGCATCCAATCAGGTATTGTATTCAGCAAGGTTAACTGACCAACCCTAATGTAGTACCAACCCTCTAAAAATATATAGGAAAACTTATTTAATAAAAGAAGAGTTACGCCAATATATATAAGAACAAGAAGCAATGAACTCGTCTCGCTAATACTCTCTCCTGACTGCGCCATATTTAAATACCTTATTTATTATAAAACTTAAAACCAACCACTAAGCTCTTTTAGGGTGTAAATACCATGCAAGGAAAATAGACAAACTAATTTCCTAACAAAATCGGACTATTTAAGTAGTCTATTTTTTAATTAATAGATGGTATATTAAAAAAGGTCGTTTTAAAAGTGTTTTAACGTGACCACCATTAAGGATTGCTAAAAAAACATCTATAGGAAGTTAAAAAGGGAGCAGAAGCAGAAGCAGAAATTCCTGTTAAGAGATTAGTTTTTTCATATAACGCTCAATTATTTCTGAGCATTATATTTACTATAAACCTTTAAATAAGTCATTGAACTCATCTAATCCATCAACAATATCCGAACTATCGCCATCCATCATGTCTTTTTTATCATCATTAATATCTACATTAGAATCAACATTATGATCATTTAAATTGTCAATAATTAAAGAGTTTCCAGTCGACTCGACCGGGCTGGAACCCAACACATGATCTTCAGCCTTGCTAACCCCAGACTCTTGTGCATTATCCTGAGATGATGACAAGAGTGAGCTAGGTTCTGACCTAGTCGGTGACTTAGGGGTTGATTTAGGCGGTGACTTAAGGGTTGATTTAGGCGGTGATTTAGGCAAGGGCTGTCTTGACGATCCTTGCCCAACCGCTACAGGTGGTACTTGATAAAGGCTTGCAAAGCCCGCCTTTAAAAGAGTCCTTAAAAACTCTTGACGACGGGCGTACGGCATTTCTGACAGAACGTCTGCTAATTCCGCCTCTAACGGCACATCACTGTACAAATCAACTCTATATCGATGGCGCATTATTTACCTGACAGTAACATTAACTCAGTAAACTTCTGCATACCTCTAGCATTTGCAAAAGCGGGGTCATTAGCAATACTTTGATTTCTAAACCAGCCATCTAATAATGACTCAAATTTATTAACCGTACCGCCAACAAAAATAACATCATCAATATCCGCAGCCTTTTTCAAACGACGCATAGACTCCGCATAGATCTGTTTAGAAACCTCTCTTTGCGCATTATTGACAATTTCAGAAATATTTTCCCACTGACCCCAAAGTTTAATTCGGTTTTCATGCAAAGCAGTAAACATCTGCTCGTTTGTTAGACCTATTCCATCAAACTCATCAAATATTACTTCACGAATAGTTTCTTTAACAGAAAGCATTCCCGCCTCAATGGTCGAAGAGCGAGAGTAATCAAGACCACCAGCCTTCACTACTGCAATATCAGTAGTTCGACCACCAATGTCGATAATAGCCGTTCGCTTTTCATATTTATCTTGGTTACGTGCAAGAGTGCCCTTTTCGTCCCTGTCAATCACATAATCAAACCATGCTGCTAACCCTTCTGCTAAGACACGATGCTTGGCAATAACAGGTAATTTATACCCATCCTTGGCTTTCACGTCGTTTGTCATCAAATTCGCCTGCTTTGCGGCAATTAATGTCTTGTTTAGCGTGCTAGAGCGATAGATTCGCTTTAACGGCAATCCAGTACAGATCGATAGTTTATGTGATGCATTCATACCTGACACTCTCAAGGCATGAGCAACAATTGCCCTATTCATTGCAGAAGTCGGGTATTCATCAAAAGACGTACTGTCACTTTCAAGAACCTGACCAGTTGTAAATGCTCCATCACTTGTTTCGTATACAAATACATTCGCGGCAGAGTCATCAATAGAAATCGTTTCACTAATCCCTGACTTAGCTAAAGAAGGTATTCTAATGCACTCGCCATTCGGCAAGGCTACTTTTGTTTCATCAAACCCATCGTCAAGTCCGATAGGAAGATCACCACCTTTTGTGATGTTGTCTAAAAATTTGCTCATAATAGATACTCCGTAGAATCGTGACGTATCTTAGCAAGTAATTAAAGACAAATAAAGAATAATAGACGCTATATTTAAAACTATTATAGTAGCAAGGGGAAGTAAAAGAGACGACTTGAGTACTGCCGTCTCTTTTAAGAGGGTTAAATTAATTCTTCCTTAAAGATGTGCTCACATATCGCATCATTAAAGCCATACTCATCTTCGGCTCGACTTACTATCTCATTTAGTCCGTACTCGCGAATAACATCCGATCTTGATCGATAGCCTTCTTTCATTTGAACCCAATACATTGCAGCTAACGTGTACTTGTTGGTCGCGAAATTAAACTTTTCTTTTAAACTAGCATTCTTAGAAAACTCCGTCTTCTTAACGGAGTTTTTAAGACTGGCCAGCTGGGCTAAATCATCCTTACTTATCCTTAGACCCTCATTAGCCGCCTCAGAGGGGATAGAGGGAGCAGAGGCTTTTTCTGAACTAGTAAGCTTGGCCTGATTAATAGACTCTTGCACTCTAGACTCTCGCTCTTCTAATGACTCACCAGCAGAGCTTTTTTTAATTTGAGTTTTAGGGTTAGGAGAAACATTGATTTCTGATTTATTGCTATTCATCATTAATAACCTCTATAATCTCTTTAACCAAGCAAGATACCTGACCTTTTGCTTTTGAATCTACCCAGTCACAGACTCCTAGTCCGTACAGCAAAGAGTCTTTATACGCGACTCTAGATTCAAGTTTTGTCCTAAAATGATCTTTTAAGACAGGGTATGAATTCATAACAATTGATAACTGCTTAGATCTAAAGTCATTTGAGCTTGTTGGCTTTTCATTTATAACACTCTTAACCTTAAGCTTAGGTTGTCCTGCCTTAATATCACCAACCATTGTTTCCGTCTCAGGCATGCTATCCATATCCAGTATAGAAGGAAGAAATGGGACGATAACAAGATCTGAGAAAGATATTACAGCCCTATTCTCTTTTGTGTCGCCACCACCAGTATCAACAATTGTAATATCATTCCTTCTTCGCATTGCTTCGACAACATCCCTCATTGCCGTGCTGTTGCCAACATGATATTCAGGAACAGGCAATCGACCCCTCTTTCTTAATTTGTCTTTTATTTGCTTTGGTATTATCCCAACGATCGCATCGTTCATGTACATCGCATCATCAGGCAAACTACCAGTTTCTACCCACTTACTAAACTCTTCCAGTCGCTGACATAATTTATATGTACTTGGTTTTTTGTCGATATCAATCAGCCCTACTGAGATATCATGCGCTGCCGACATCATTTCAGAAGCAATTTGGAAGGCAAGTGTTGACTTTCCACTTCCCCCTTTTGCACCAACGATTGAAATAACCATTCCTACTTGGTCAGAATTACTCATTTTATGAACCTACTATTTGTTGTTGTTATTATCGTAGGTTAAGAGCATGTGAGCCGTATGTCAATACCAGACTGTAAACATTGTATGAAAAGGTAGGACAAGTTATTGCCTATTAAACGCTAATATAGGAGTAATACCTCCTATTAACTAGTGGTAGAGTCAGGATATAGTAAGTAAGGCCATACAAGCAGAGGTGTAAGGCATGGTTTAGTAAGCTTTAGTATAATATGCGAGAGTGCCTGCATACTATGCGGATGCTAGCAAGTGTTATACAACCACATGAGAAACATATATCTGGGTGGAGGATGGTAAAATAAGGTAGGGTTTAATGTATTACACGTATAACAAAGCACAATAAGGGTTGGGTTGTTAGGGTTGAGTATATATATAGCAAGCGCCTACTGTAACAGGACTATGCATATAGTATGCGTACAGTATGCGTATAACATGTATATGTTATGTATATAGTATGTTTCTATGCTAATAGAAAATAACGGAGATAAGGGAAGGTATGGATTGATATATTGTTAGAGCATAGGTGTGAATCGGGGGTGGGTTGTTAGGTGATTGGGTGGTGTGTGATAGCAGCATTAATTCCTAATAGTTACATAGTATACATCTAATGCGACTAGGAAGTGGTAGGGTATACGTATAGTATGCGTATACCTAGACTATAACCTGCTAATTTAGGATATATACATTATATGTTTGGTTAAACTATATTATCTTAAAGTGCTAATAAGTTATTAGTTAATAGGAGTAAGGTGTGTTATAGCTATTTTATATGACCGCATCATCTAAATTAGTCATATCATGAAATATTAGGGGAGGGGGAATACTATTAAATAACACCCTCCGCTATGACACTACCAAGTTAACTCATCGTCTATTTTACTTAAATAATCATCATGATTTTTTAAGTCATCACTACTTGCCTCTACAAGAGGAAGCTTCATTGCAATCTCTTGAGAAATAGGACGTACAACATCCGCTAAATTAAAAACTCTTTTCTTTGCCTCTGTTGACTTGAGAACCTCACTCATAGTTAAGTGCTGTTGACTCTTTCTCATTGCCATAAATACACTTGCTAGTATTTGTGAGTCTAGTAGCGCCCCATGAAGTGAGCGATCAAAGTCCGTAACACCATATCGTTTTGATAATTGATCTAGACTATTTCTTTTTGTAGGAGAAATACCATTTGCATAACCTAAGCTATCAATAACCGTACACTTATCAGTAATGGTTGGAAGGCCCGCAGAGAGAAACTCGGCATCTAAAAATCCAAAGTCAAAAGGAGCATTGTGAGCAACTACAATCTTTCCTTCGAGATAGTGAAACAAATCATCAGCAATGTCTTTGAAAATACGACCACCACCTTGTTCAATACAATCTTGACGAGTCATACCATGAACTTCGGTCGCTTCAAAGGGGATCTCTCGCTCCGGATCGACATATTCGTGAAACTGAGAGCCAGTTGGAATACCATCTTTAATAGTAATTGCCCCTACCTCAATTATCTTATGCCCTGTATTGGGGTCAAATCCTGTAGTTTCTGTATCAAGTACAATAAACTCATCAACATTTACATCAATCATATATACCACTTTTAGTTAAGCAACGTTATAGGCCGTGAATAGGGTATTGTGTCCAATAAATCGCGTTGGAACTGTACCCGTTGCGCCGTTTCGTTGTTTTGCGATTATTAACTCAGCCTTTTCAGGCTCCTTAGTGTCACTATTATACACAACATCTCTATATACAAATAGTATTATATCAGCATCCTGCTCAATAGCGCCTGACTCCCTAAGGTCTGAAGGCATTGGGCGCTTATCTGCTCTACCTTCACACTCCCTTGAAAGCTGCGACAATAATATAATAGGTATGTCTAGCTCTTTCGCGAGACTTTTCAAGCCGCCTGTTACTGCGCCAAGCTTTTCTGATTTATTATTTCCTTCGATATCACTTAGACTCATTAATTGTAGGTAATCAATAATTAGGTACTTAAGAGGCTTTTTCTTATGCTGAGAAATTGCCTTTCTCTTAAGCTCACTGAATGTAACTCCGCCTTTGTCAGAACAAGCAATACTGCAAGTTTCTTTTATAAACTTTATTGCATCGCTAAATTGGGATTGCTGGCGCTCGGATAAGCGACCATTTCTTATGTTAGATAGTGGAATACCACTATACATTGAGATCAATCGATGCATGATCTGATCGGTAGGCATCTCTAAACTAAAAAACATGCCAAATGAACCTTGCTTTATTTCTTTAAATAACAAGGATAAAGCCATACTGGTTTTGCCCATCGCGGGGCGACCTGCAAGCACAATTAAATCCGAAGAGCATAACCCTGACGTCAACTTGTCATACTCAGGTATACCTGTCTCTAGCCCAAGCATAGAGCCTACACTTTCTGCTAACTTACTTTGTTTACCTAAATATTCAGGTAGATATTCTGACAGATCAATCACATCGTCAGACATAATCCCCTTCACATTAACAGCCTCATCAACCTCTTTATTCAGGGCCGAAACCATATCATCTAAATTACCGGAGCCTGATGTGATCTTATCAAGCTTTCCTTTTAAAGCATTAATCCGTGACGCAGCTATGTTTGTTTTAAATGACTCAATATAACTAAACAAGTCATCGAGATTGTATTGCGCTGACTGCAAGGTTTTTATAAATTCAGCAGACACGCCAAGACGAGCCATTTCCTGCGCAAAAATAGGCCAGTTAAGAGATAATCCCTTATCGTACTGACTTTTTAAAAAAGAAAAGGCTTTAGCTTCCACTCCATGAAACATTTCGCTACTTAAAGAAGATGCAACTAGAGCTAAGCTATCAGGATCGGCTATAGACATAGCTAATAAAGGATGTTGTATGTTGTTGTTTAAGATCATAGATACTCCGTATTCTGACCAGCCATTTTATTCAATAAAAAAAAACTGTCAAGTTTAATATATAAAGTATTAAGACGAGACAATGCCTTAATATATTGTTATAATATTTGCTATACGATTTATTTATTATTTTACTATTAGGCTTTCTAATGACTTCAAACTTTGTTCATTTACGAGTACATACAGATCACTCTCTTACAGACTCTCTAGTTAGAGTAAAAGACCTGATTGGAGACAAAGTAACATCAAAGCATAAGGCAATAGCAATTACCGATGATGCGAATATATATAATGGAGTAAAGTTTTACGAAAAAACTCGCGACAAAAAAGTAAAACCGATTCTTGGTGCAGAAGTTTACGTATCAACACCTTATGGAGAAGATAAGCTCCCTGTGCTTTGCAAAGACGACGCTGGCTACAAAAATTTAATGTTAATGCTGTCACTTGGAAGTGAGCTTAGAGAAAAAGAGGGATTAAACCCCGCCATTCCTCTTGAGGAATTCTTATCAAAGTCGAGCGGACTGGTTGTTTTTTCAGGGGGTAACGGTTCTTTATTGTCAGAGCTTCTTTTAAGTAACAAAGATCAGGCTTATGAGTACGCGAACACACTCAAATCTCGTATCGGACAGGATTACTTTATAGAACTACAGCGCATAGGGATGAAGAATGAGGCAGAATATATTGAGCTAGCGGTTGGTTTAGCTTCTGACCGTCAAATTCCTGTGGTGGCGACAAATGATGTTATGTTCATGGATAAAGAAGACTATGAAACGCACGAAATACGCTCAGCAATTCCTTTAAAGCAGACGTTACAGAGTATTCGTCAGTCTGAAGCTCTATATACTCCTGAGCAATACCTTAAAACGCCTGAAGAAATGACTGAGCTTTTTAAAGATATTCCTAGCGCGATTTCCAATACCATCTCCATTGCAAAGAAGTGTAACTTTACAATGGAGCTAGGTGAGATTTATCTTCCGGATTTTCCTGTGGACGAGGGTTATGATGATGCTTCTTTTTTAGAGAAGTTATCTAAAGATGGATTGAGTGAGCGCCTTGAGTTTTTATACCCTGACCCTGTCGAAAGAGAAGCAAAGCGACCTTCTTACGATGCTCGCTTAAAACATGAAATTGATGTTATTAATAATATGGGGTTTCCCGGTTATTTCTTAATTGTAATGGAGTTTATCCAGTGGTCTAAGGATAATGATATTCCCGTAGGGCCGGGCCGTGGCTCGGGCGCAGGATCTCTGGTTGCATATGCACTTAAAATCACTGATCTAGATCCACTCGAATATGACTTGCTGTTTGAGCGATTCCTTAATCCTGAGCGGGTTTCAATGCCTGACTTTGATGTCGATTTTTGCCAGACTGGGCGTGACCGAGTTATCGAACACGTAGCTGACTTTTATGGTAAAGAGGCCGTATCTCAGATTATTACATTTGGAACGATGGCTGCACGAAGTGTGGTCAAAGATGTAACCCGAGTACTTGGTCACCCTTATATGTTTGGGGATAGAATCTCAAAACTTATACCGGATAAGCCGGGAACTAAATTACAAGATGCGGTAGATACAGTTCCTGCACTTAGTATGCTCATCCAAGAAGATCCTAAAGTTGCAGAGATTATAAAGCACGCCTTAAAGCTAGAAGGATTAACTAGACAGGTCGGTAAGCATGCCGGAGGTGTATTAATTGCACCCACTAAGATTAGCGACTTTTCACCAATTTACAAAGAGACGACCAATAAACCGCCTGTGTCACAGTTTGACAAAGATGATGTTGAAAAAAGAGGGTTAGTAAAATTCGATTTTCTAGGATTAAAGACACTATCCGTTGTAAAAATGGCTATCGATATTGCTAACAAAAAATTGGGCAAAGATGGCCAAGAGCTTCTTCATTCTGAAAAAATTCCATTGAACGATAAAGGGACTTACAAACTTCTTCAAGAGGGGAATACTACTGGTGTTTTTCAGCTAGAGTCCGCAGGTATGAAAAACTTATGCCAAAGACTAAACCCTGAAAATTTTGAAGAAATCATAGCCCTTGTTGCGCTTTACCGACCGGGGCCTCTTGACGCAGGCATGGTAGACACCTTCATTAACTGTAAAAAGGGAATAGAAGAAATTCACTACCCACACCCTAGCTTAGAGCAAATACTTGATGTAACTAATGGCGTATTCGTATACCAAGAGCAGGTTATGCAGGCTGCTCAGATAATGGCTGGATATTCATTAGGGCAGGCTGACTTGTTGCGAAGAGCGATGGGCAAGAAGAAGCCTGAAGAAATGGCTAAGCAACGCGTCATGTTTACCGAAGGATCTGTCGCTAATGGCGTTTCTGAGGATGATGCGAAGCATGTGTTCGACTTAATGGAGACGTTTGCTGGTTACGGATTTAATAAATCTCACAGCGCAGCATACGCGATGATTTCAGTAATCACAGCTTACTTAAAGCACCACCACCCTGCGCCTTTTTATGCCGCAACCTTATCTTACGATACTGACAAAACAGAAAAGGTAGTAAGAGTTATTCATGACGCTAAAGAAAATGGCGTTAACGTAATACCTCCTTGTATTAACCTCTCTGAAGGTGATTTTGGTGTGAATGATAAGGACGAAGTAACGTACGGATTAAGTAGCATTGGGGGTTTGGGCGACACTATTCGTGAAAAAATATTAACTGAAAGAGATAGTGGCGGTGAGTATAAAGACATGTTTGACTTTATGACAAGAGTGAATCCAAATATTAGAGTGCTTATGTCCTGTATATACTCAGGTGCGTTTGACGGGTTTGGTGACACGCGAGCTGAAATGCACTCGTATGCGTCAGAAGCATCTTCTCTTCACAAGAAGATGAAGGAGCGACTGAAAAACCTCTCAAAAGACAATGATGGACAAGGTGATATGCTTGAAAGTAACGAGAATATCATTAAGGATGAATTTAGGCAGGAGTTTAAGCGCGTCAAAAATGAATTTAAACATTCAAATATCATCACTGAAATAGAGCTTATTAAAGAAGAAAGGAAAAGACTTGGCCTTTATATGAGTAAGCACCCTTCATCTACTTATCATAAAGAGATAGAGTCTGAATCACCGACAAAGCTATCTGTAATAAATTCAATGTCTGGTGAAGACATCTTGCTCAATGAAAAAGAACAGAACGGTAATAACGTAGTGACTATAGTAGGCTCGATAGTTGATATTGATGTAAAAAACAATAAGAAGGGGCAGACAGCTGCATTAACAATAGATGATGGTACAGGCCAGATAAAAGTCAGGCTTAATAATAAGATGTATGGTGAGCTATTTCATATGGTTAATTTAGATGAGACAGTTAGTATAAAGATGCATATGTCATATAGTCCAAATAGTGAACGTTTCTGGTACAAGCCTTTAAGCCTTAAGGACATAGACATGGTTAGACAACAAAATGTTGACAATATCACTCTAAATATTGACCTTAATAATCCCGATAAGAAAGAAAGAGTAAAGAGGTTATTAAGCGAAACTGAAAAAGGCACTTTCAAGATCAGAGTAAGAAATATTGGTCAGACTGATGAGCCTATCTTCCCAATTGGAGATGGTCGTGTTGTTAGTGACGAATTTCTTGAACAAGTTAAGGTTATTGCAGATTCCGACGAGCCATTTGAAATTAATTTCAAGACAAAAAGCAATGAAAATGACCGAAAAGGAAATAGTAAAGCTGTTTTTGAAAATGCAGATGATGAGCTAATTCAAATAGAGATGGAAAGAGCAAACAAGGCGTTGAGGGAGGCTAAAGAAATTATGGGTCTTACGCTTTAGCAGATTGCCAACAAGATATAGCAAATCAGTCTTATGAGCGGCTATATCTTGTTAATTTAAAGCAGGTATTTTATATAAAGATCTTCCACTAAGTGTTTAACTTTTATTTTAAGTGGTTTTTTGAATTCATCACCAAATACCTTACCATGATACTTTCTTACTTCTTCTATTGTCTTCCTATAGGCCCAAGCTGTTAACCTTTCTTCTTGCTTTTGATACTTTTTACTTGTTATTGGGAGGTGAGCCAAACTAATAACAGATGTTGACTCTTTT
>Ga0115572_10002170_pt1 | contig 15747 bp, 16 predicted proteins | sample COGITO_mtgs_1206_FD_88681 | JGI IMG/M metagenome (GOLD analysis project Ga0115572, IMG submission 88681) | Pelagic marine microbial communities from North Sea - COGITO_mtgs_120607 | ecosystem: Environmental > Aquatic > Marine > Epipelagic | place: Germany:Helgoland, sampling site Kabeltonne... | reverse complement strand
AAAAATAAATATTAAATATAATTTTTTTTTAAAAATAAAAAAAAAAAAAATAAAAAAAAAAAAACAAGTTGTTTAGTGAATTTTTTTTTTTTTTTTTTTTTATTTTATCTTTCCGAAATATGCGTTTTTACATATTTTAAACTTTATTTTTTTTAATAATATTATTTTATTATCTATACAATATCTTTTGTAATTTTGTAATTTTGTAATTTTAAGTAATAAATAGTTAATAATCATATCTAAACATCGGTAAAAATAGATAAATCTAAAATTACAAAATATAATTTAAAATTACAAAATTACAAAAATGTATTTTAAAACGACAATTTAAGAACACCATCCTCTAGCATATAGATTACATCGAATACTCCAACGAAGAAAGTATCCATATTAACAGCAGATGCTACACCAGATGTTGCTAGTTGAACGCTAATATCCCCTCCCCGAGTATCTACGCCACTGATTGCGTCCTGTGCTGGGAATGATGAGAAATTAACCCCACATACTCCTCTATCGGTAAATAGTTCGTCGGTTGCTAATGCTACTCCAGTAAGAGGTCTAAAATTGATGTCGGTATATTGACGGGTCATTAAACCACTTGCTACGCTTTGAGAATTTCCACCAGTTGTGATTGCGGTATGCTGAACCATTTTAGCAAGTGTATCAATGGGATTACGGGGGCGTTCAACACCATTTGCTCTATAGCGGATTTTATTATGAACGATATGAGGTACATTAGGGGCATTAATATCACCGACTGGCTTACAGAATGTTCCATATAAAATACTCTTAGTCGATGTAAATGTAAAACCACCGAGAATATGTTCTGCGGTTGTTGCGGTTGTGAGTTCGGCTGCTGTGGTATTACGAATACCAGCATAATAATCATTACCAGACCATTGGATGGGTTCAGTTCTATAATTGTTTTCGGCTTCGACAGCGAGTTGCGATGCGTCGTCTAATGTGGCGACACCAGAATCAAATGAAACATTTTCGAATGTCATCGACCCAATTCCTGTAATCGTTGGTTGGTCCCCTGCGGCTTGTGTTTGGACGCAATAAAAACTATTACGAACATCTGGGGACCAATTGATGCGGATAGTGAGACCCTCTTTAAGCATACATAATGGGATATTAGCACTTGAAAGTAATCCAATAATTGGAAGGCAGAATGTCATCTGGGGCGTTGTGACTTCTGTTCCGTCAGTTCCAACAACTTTACCCCAATTGGTGACTGGTGTTCCGTCTAATGTTAAACCACCACGCGAGGCAACTGCGGTTGAACCATCCGATGAGCTATAATTTGCTGACCCAGTTAAAAGCGACCTAATTCCAGAACTATCGAGGGATGCCTCTGACACCTGAACCATAGAATGAACTTTGGAATAATTGTCGATATGCTGAATAGTACTATTATTTTGAAGGATGGTGACACTACGAATAAAACTACACGCTCCAGAAGGGTCTAATTTAAGATTATCAGGGAGAGTTGTAGCAGTTGGGAGATTAGTGCCTTCTACTGATGCGGTGACGCTAAAAGTGAGAAAAGCATCGCGACAATTAAGGTAAGCATTACGCAAGGCGGGAACATTGATATTCGATATATCAGTTGAAACCCCCTCAGTGGCTACGAACCTTGTACGAGTATAACGTCCAGGCAATGGTTTATTATCTTCTTTTAAAACGAGTTTATGAGGAGTGACTGGGATAGATGACATATATATATTATATATATATATATATTTTTCTAGTATAACGATGAATAAAATAAAGAGATATATTTAATAGCTGACGCTCCAGTCACCGCTCTCGGATATAGAATATAGAACACCAAAACGCTTAACTGATATGAACTGATAATTTGAATCGGCATCAACTAACCCTCTTTTTAAATTACCACTTACCAAAATATTAACAGCAGAAACATCGACACCATCCGCTTCTTTATCGAAGCTAGTAAAATCTAGACCACACGATGACCGAACGACATTGGTTTTAGGGAGTGCTGCGTTAGATCCTGAATGAATACGATTTGAAAATGCGGTTTGGGCGTATCTATTAGATTGCGTAGTGTAATTTTCTTGATTATAACAAGCCTGAACGTGTTTAAGGATTTCGGAATCATTAGCGATCCGACGAGGTGGGTATAACATCGTACCTACAGCCCACTGAAGCCCTGAGTTGGTTTTATCCCAAGGTTGAACTACCGACCATTTATCGTAGTTTCCCTGTGAATTATCCCGAAAGCATCCGCTTACGATACTAAGGAGTTTGCGTGGCTTAACTCCAGTGACGAGCATCTGTTTTTCCATTAGTGAATCGCTATTAAGTTCGACCTGTAAAATGGTATTAGATGATGCCCGCTGTTCTGTGCTAGACCAAGTGGTAATATTATTATTTCCCGCAGATGCTGCCTTAATCTCACGGAAAGCATTTGGGCTGACAACTTCAATCATCGCATCGAAATTAGCGGTAAATGTAGCAGAACCAAGTCCCGTAATTGTACCATTTGCTGCCGCATTAAAAAAGATGTTTTTAATATCATTAGTTAGATACAATTCGATTACGCTTTCCTGAGTAAGTAATCCGAGAGGGATTGCTTTTTCGCCATTTAGAATACCCATAAGTGGGATCGACATTGTGAGCGTTCCAGTTTGGACTGCCGCAGTTGTTCCAGTTAGTGTCATTGGGAGGGCATTACCCTCCATAGCATCGAATAAAGTTCCGCTCCCACCAGATTCTGGTTTAGTGGAGTTATTCGTGATTGAATTGGTAAGACTATTATTTACATCGGTGTTATTAAGAAAATTAAGGGCATAAATGGATTGGTATTGAGTTTGATGCGAGATATAAGAACCACCAGAAATAAGATTAACTTGGTCGAAACAAGCAGAACCGCCAATATAACTCATTTTAATGGCATCTGCTACAATACCAGTACCAGCGATGGTGACATCGGAAATGGATAGGTTCAACCAAGAATTTTCGACATTAACGAAACCACGCTCAACCTGTGAAATAGGGATGCGGATAATTCCACCGAGTTCGTAATCGGCTGCCTCGCTCTGCCAGTTGGTGCGGTATGAATGTCCGTCTGGCGCACGATCTTTTGGTTCATAGATGTAGGAGTCACTAGTCACGGATGGGGAGTAAGACATATATATATAATATATATATATAATTAATAATTATATGACGAATTATTCAAGAACAGAATTATAGGGAATTGGATGGGGTGATTTTAAAATTACATCATTATCTTCGAATTTTTGATTTTCACTTTTAAGATGGGCTTGAATACAATCAGGGAACTTAGATATAAAATCGTCACTATATACTTTATTACATCGTTTTACTTCATAATTAAATCTAACTATTTTGGTTATATTTAATCGCTTCATATTGAATCCTATATTTTGATTTACGATAGGGGGTATATCCATTAATAAATACTTCTAAAATAAATTAACACTCGCGACGCAATTGTCCGTTTTCAAGGATAATTTTACAGCCTACGTGTAAGACGGAATGATAAATCTGAACGGCAGAACTGGATGGAACGGCATTATGACGACGGAGATGGACTACAATCTGCTTACCTTTAAAATCGGTGCCAGTTAATTTTCTAGACATATCTTTAGATGTAAGGGTTGAAACACCAGTATAATAAAAATCTGAATCCATCGCCTGTAAATCTTTACTAGCAAATTGACTAACTAGACAAGTGGGATCTACAGATGGACCATTTACATCATATGGAGCGGTTTGCTCGTATGGTTGGAATCGTCCGACATTAACACCCCCATTATTAAGCTGACAATCTGCCTCGAATATATCTGTGGCATTTCTAGTAATTGAAAGTAAATTAGCAACTACGAGGGAAACGCTATTGTGAAGTTCTTTTAAATTATTATTACCGACATCGCGATTCAAGATGTATTGTCCGTCACAACTGACATTGTACTTATATAATCCAGGTTGGAGGGAGGCATATGTGAGCGTTGAACCAGTCATCGTAGAATAGAAAGTCTGATTCATAATACTTTTACAATCCCGAAACTGGGTATTACTAAGTAGAATCTGGTCTTGCTGTAATGATGGGACAATATTATTTAAACTAGAACTGAGCTGATCCGCATCCCATTCGTGATAATCACCACCACCAGATGCCGCATCAATTACCGACATTACACTATCAGTAAATCGAACCTGATGACATTCTAAGGATACATTAGTAATACTATAATCCGAAGCAGATACATCATAACTCGTAGCAGTATTAACACCAGATTTAGAATAATAAACTTCAACTGGATTGCTTGTTAAATATAGTCTGAGATTAATTGGTTCAGTTAGTTTTGCGAGTGGAAGGCATTTACGAGCAGATGGACCAAATAGAGAGGATAGACTAAGGGGGATAGAACATTCATATTCATCACAAGTTAAATCAGTGCTATCGGTGTCAGCACTACTCATCCGAATACCAGTAAGGCGTGATTGCTGTCTGGCAATATTAAAATGTCCGTCGCCTGTAATATCTCTAATAGATGGACCAGATTTCAACTGACTTGGAGAGGCATACATATTATTTACGAGAGCATAAGAACGATTATAAGATGTAATAAATTCTAGGGTATTTCCAGAATTAGTACAAACCAATTGGCTAAAACAGCCCTGAATGCCACAACGAGTGGAAAAGATACTCATCGCAGTTGTACCAGTTCCAATATTGGGTTTTGCTTGGAATTTAAGGTTAAGTGTGGTTTTGATTCCATCGAGCCAAGTATTATGCTGTGGGCGAATAGTGAATTCGATATATTCACTATTTTTTGAAAAAACCCCGCCATTCACGGGATTGTAGCGGACTGCGTGGCTCTGCTGTGGTTGAACGGGCTGATTAGCAGGCTGAAACTGGACCTGCTCATTGACGCTGATGGATTCGGTTGGTTCTAATACGGGGTATTCTGTTTGTGAAGAGGCACTCATATATATAATATAATATAATATAATAATTAGGGTTTCTTTTTGGATATAAAACGATTACGCTCGGGTTTAAAATTACCAGATAAATGAGAATAAAATCCATAAGCCACTAATAATCCTACACCTAACATTGCCCCAAATTCACCTAGTAATGCCATTCTAACTGCGGTTGCGGTTGATATTTCTTCCGCTTGAATATCGGCAATCGCTTCACCAATATTTTCTATTCTTTCATCTTCCGCCACTTCTGCCTCATATTCTGCCCGTTGTTCTGCTTCTTCCCTCGCATCCGCTTCCGCCTCGTCTTCTTTTTCTTCCCCATCATCACTTGGATAATCATCGGGGTCATCGAAGAGATAAGCGTCTAAATCATTTAATAATGCGGGTCTATTTGCCGCTACTGCGTTGTCATATTCAGTCGCCCAACCCGCCATATAATCATCTGGTATAGGTATTTGTCGCTCCGCCATTTCTACCCCTTGACGACGGATATTCTGTCTATATTTATGTGCTACAATTCCACCGATAATAGCAGCACCCGTTAATGCGACACCTTTTGCCACTGGTGTTTTAAATGATTTTGCTTTATCACTATTCCACCAAGATACTATATCGTTTTCTGTTCTTTGGGGGTGATTTCTAGGGTCTTTTTTACCAGTATATACGGGGTGGAGAAAGCCGTTATAAGAATATAATTCTATATTATCGTCCGCTTGATGTTTATATAATATATCTAATCCAACTGAGTTCCCGAGAGAATGCCCTCCCAAAATTATTTTACTTTTTGGATATAATTCTCTCAACTTCGAATATATATTATTAGCATTATCATACCTTTCTTTCATCTGCCCCGTTGGTAATAATCGTGCTTCTGGTAATACCTTCCGCGATGCCATTGATGCTATTTCTAAATCGGTGAGCCAATCTGTCCCACTTGTAGGTTCTGTCCCCCTAATACCATATAATATAGTATTAGACTTATTAGATTTATAAACTAGATTTCGGTCATCTCCAAAAGAATTAAGCATCGTGTATCCTTCAATCTCTCGTCTATTTTCGGGGGAGGTATATACCTCATTCATTACGTGCCTTGCTAGATTTTCAGCGTTATTCGAACTGGGTTCATATATCGTTAATCCACTACCTAATATGTGACTATCGTTGGGTTCAATATCTCCAACTTCTGCCCGAGATGATGGTAAGGTATTAGCGAGTAATTCGTTTAATGCTGCCGTTTCACTTAAAAGTAAAAACGGATTATCGTAATGGGTCATATTAACGGGTTTTAAATGTTTGTTTTTTTCTATTAATTCATCGATTTGATTATTAATAGACATATATATATTATATAGTTAAATTTAAAAGAGGTTTAGCGTTTGCGAAGAAGAGGGCGACGATTTTGGGCTACAACTTCGTCACTTCCATTACGAATCTGGTTGGCGTTATTAGAGAAACCCATACTGATTTGCTGTTTAGAGCGGTTGATAGGATCGCTTGACTGATAATCAGCATTCATATTAAGTCTGGCAACCATTAGAGAGGTTGTCATACTGCGATTGTCGGCAACATTAATAGTATTGCGGGGAATTGATGAGAGAGATGAGTGCTTACGACGATGACCGATTCCAGATGATTTTGTGAAATGAGGAGGAAACATATATATTATATATATATATATTTAATTACGCATATGTCGCGGGATGCGGAATGAACGGGGTTCGGGGGCTAGTTCTTGTACTTCTTCTAACTCTTCCTCGCTCTCACTTTCTAAATAATGCTCTTCTGGGGGAGGTGCTTTACGAGTATATTTTTTACGGGGTTTTTTCTCGACGACAGCCTCAATTGGGGTTTCTTCATTTTTAGCACAGGGTTTTCCAGAGGGGCATTTCTTACAGCATTTTTTTTTAACTGGTTCTGGTTCTGAAACTGGTGCTGGGACTGGTTCTGGAACTGGGTCAGGTGCGGATGCTCCACTTTTAGCGAGTGCTTTTGCTTCACGTTTTGCTTTATTGGATGCTACGAGGCGGGCAGTCGCATCGATTTGCTTTTGGGTTCTCGGTTTCTTCGGTTTCTTTAAAATAATGGTTTCGGTGGCTTCAGACATATATATTTTATACTATATATATTTTCTAAGTTCTAGAACGAATTAAAAAAGTAATGTATATTATATAATGAGTAATCCCCGCAGAGTATATATTTCTAGTATTAATAATATTACACCAGACCCTAAATTCTCGACGATTGAGTTAAATCTCGCAAATGCTCGTCTCGAGCGTAAGTCACATCAACGCTTAAGTGTTGCCCTTGTTAAAGCGTCATTCCCCGCAGAGATGTCAGCTCTACCCATCACGAGTGTCGCATCAACCGATATAAAAAGAGATATATCAGTATTAGCATTCGCAACGACGGCGGGAACTAAACAACGCATATATTATAACCAAACAAATACAACGCTGAATAGCGGTGCTAATATCCATAATGGCTACTGGGTTTTAAATACTACAATCGACCAAATCCTAGCACAGATTAATAGTATTAATGGCGGTGGGAATTTAAAATTAGATAGTTTAAATCGGTTAATTATGGGAACAGGTGGTGCGGGTTGTCGTTTCTTCTGGGACGATTCAAGTGTTAAAATTATGAAAGCATTGGGTCTTGAAAGAACATTACCCGCTGGATCTGCCGAAGAGGTTCTTATAACGGCAGCCGCTAATACTCCCACTAGAAACCCTGTCAATGTAGCATCTGTTTTACCTGTTATATATATTACAACTAATATGAATATGGAGAGTTTTACTTCTGCTAAAAAGGGACAAAGTATTAATATATTAGGTTCTGTCCCAGTATCATTAGATATAACGGCAACTGGCAATAATTCGCTTGTATCCGTAATTAATGGAGTTCAGCAAGTTAATACACCTTCAACCCAGTTAAATTATACCAATCACTCTCTTTCAGGGAGCCATAAATCTATCGATAATCAGATAATTAGTGATTTAGTGCTTAATTTGGTTAATGATGAATTACGCCCAATCGGTACATTGGGAAAAGAATGGAATTTAACTTTAGATGTTAAAATTATCGATAGTGCTAATTGATACTTTAAAAAAAGTAATATCAAAATACTTATTCTAATTTTAAAAAGTAAGTATATAATATATATGTTATTGAATAGACGAATTCATTTATCTTCGAATGATGGTGATTATGGTAATGCGACTAATATGGCAGATGTAAAGTTCGATTTAACAAAAGCACGAATTAAAGTGGATACGCCGCAAGAGTTAAATTTAGGACTTATAAAGGCGATGATTAGTCCAGATTTAAGTATGATGGGGACAAGTGAAACCCATCCAGTATTCGAAATTATATTGGGTCAGGCATTAACACCACCATTTACCAGTCCAGATTTTTTTTTTTACTTTACAGACAATAAATACGAGTATCCATATGGTGTCGGTAATATGGATAGTGTTTATGTACCGATTACACGCATAGATTCGGTCGAGACATTTATAGGTATTGTAAATGAAGTTATAGATGTAGTCACTGGTGCTACTCCATCAACATTATTAGCGATTGATAATATAGACAATACATTAGTAGCAACTAGTAATGTTGATAATATATTTATTCCGATGTCATTATATAATCCTAAAATAGCATCATCAGACCCTAGAAATGCTTATAGACCTCAAAATCAAACTATAATGAGAATGCTTGGGATTAATATAGATATACAATCTCCCGAAACAGCAACACGAATTGGTAAAGATACTATTAATCGTGATATAAAATACCCAGTCGGAATATATATGCCCCCCATTCTAGTTAAGACTGATTTATCGCTTAATTCAGTTAGTAGTAATCCAAAACTATCTGGGAAAATACTAGCAAGTATTAACTGCGAGATCGGTGTTGCTTCCGAATCATATGATTTTATTTTTACACCACAGGTATAACTTACTTATACTTTTTAACATCTTACTTTTCAATTATATATATATCTATATTATATAATGACTAACATATTTAATGGAGTACCGCATAATCATCAGGCATCAGGTTTATTTCCAAGCGACTCAACTAATTCATATTTCTTTTATTATGACGGGACAATAAATAAGGTATATAAACACGATTCAACGAGTAATACGACCACAATTCACGATATAGGGAGTGGTGCGAATCAGTTGTTTCCAGGTCTTCCAACTAATCAGGCGATGGATAGAGCACTATTCACACAAAATGTTCTATTTGTTAAATGGAAACCACCAACTGGGTCATATATACAAATACGATATACTAATTCAACAACCGCTTCTGGGGGGCAAATATCTTCCCCAAGCGATGTAGATCAACAGGCTAGGACTTCCAATAATTCATATTCGGTTCTTATTAACAGCGCTAATACATTTGCGGTACAACTACCCCTAAGTGGATTCGCAATCGACCATTTATATAATACTGGGCTCTGGGAGGAACAACGACACCTTATAATGGATTACCACAAACTCTACATCGGTCAATGGCTTTGATTCCGGGTAATAATAATCAGGTATTAGTCTTTTATGATACGGGTATTGTTTATACGATTGATTTATCGACTCAGGTAGTTGTATCATCAGCACCATATGGGGCGACTATTCCACCGACACCCCTGCCTGATATTGAAGTGGTATATTCTGCCCCATCTCAGTTTAATCTATTTTCAAGTGATGTAGCATTAGTGACTGAAACACAATACGGCTGGAATTTCACAAAGACTATTTTAACCGCTGATAAAATGGAGTTATACTTATATCATAGTTCCGCAGCTGGTGCTATTGCTTTTAATTACGACCAATTACGAGATATTAAAATTAATATGAAAAATAATTTAGTATTACCCGCTGGTGAGATATTCGTGACTATTTGGACTGGACCTCCCACCGCACCTAATTGGTATAATTACAAAGATATTTATAATATGACCCCCGCTCTGGGAACTACGCTCGATGTTGATTTGGTAGAAACGATATTGACATTATCGGATACTAGAACTGACCCTATTTTAGCGATTGCTTTACATTCTGATTCAAGTCAGCAACAGGTTAATTGCGATGTAGAGAGGGTAAGTTTCGAGGTGTTATTACCCACTACAAATAATACCCAGAGAGTAATCGTCAAATTACAGAACAATTTCGTTTTTGTCGATGACAAATACTGGGATTTCGACCAAATCCTAAATGGTTATAATAACGCATCTTTAATTGGTGGATGGAAACTATCTAATTTTAGTCCGAATATCGTAGCAGGTAATTTTCCCCAATCTGTGACTGCTAATACGGAAGTAGGTAATGCTTGGTTTATTGATGGGACATTCCAGTATTATGAAACGACAGATGGGACAACTTGGACGGCATCGACAGGTAAGACTATTACATTCGAAAACGCAGCGGGTGCTACTCCCCCACCAGGTAAAGCGTCGAATGGTTATGCTTATACTGGATGCTCTGGTATTGTGACTCAGGGCAGTGGATGGGGTGCTACTATATATCCAGTATCTTGGACGATTGAAGCAAGTGGGCAGTTAGATGTTATATGGGTGGGTAAAAGCGCAGATAATTATTTATCATTAAGTCAATTAGGGACACCTAATAATTTCACCCTAACCAATTTCCAAAGTGGAATGTTCGACGCTAATGCCACACCAGGCAGTACTGCGGTGGGTGTTTTTATCGGTGCTACTATATCATCGGCACAACAACCAACTGCCCCAATTGCGGTAGATATTAGTGTTGTTTCCGAAACTGAATTGACTATTAAAAGGTCGTGGGAATTAACCACAACGACATATCTACTTAATCCATCTGATACTAAATCAGTTTTAGGTCAATATAGCGATCCCGCATTTACAACCACATTAGCACCTAATACATTTACGGGTGCCGATAATTTAGTCGTAGTAGTTGAACCTTGCCCCAGTCCAATTCAACTACTATTTAGCGGTGGTTTTATAAATACGATTGATGTATCTGGTACATATAATATTAATGTTAATGCCCCCCCTGTAGGGATTACATATGTATGGACTGCTAATTATTATGATGTAAATAATATATTGATTTCAGCGGTTGCTGGTGCTGGAACAAGTGGAACTCAATCCAATTTTACAATTGATTTACTCACTATGCCATCTAACGCAAAATATGTATTTTATACTTGTACTAGTAATGAGGGGGCAGATGCGGTAATATCAATTATTCTAATTCAGGCAGCCGCACCCACGCAGTCATTTGTATTACATTTTAATTCTTTTAGTAATCAAATCGATATTGATGGGACTTATAGTGCTAAACCATCCCCCGTCGACGCAACCACAACATACGCATATACCGCAGTATTTAGAGACATTTCGGGGACTTCATTAGGTGCGGTGCCAGGTGCTGGGACATCTGGTATATCATCACCATTCACAATAACATACGCAACGCTTCCAACTGGAACAAGATATATAGATTATAATGCCACAGCAACTGGCGGAGCGCAGGGAGGGCAAACCGCTCAATTATCGATTACCATTATTGAACCTTGCCCTTCTTGTCCCGTTTGCCCTGCGTGTGACTCGTGTTGTCCTGCCGTACCTGGTAATGATGATGTAGAACTAATCCGCTCGACTACTGGAAATATTGAATATACTCAATACAACCCAACCGAAAGCCTTAAACTATTAACTGGCGACAGACTTGGAGAACTTAAGATGAGTTTGGTTGATTCGTATGGAGATATATTACATACCGATAAACCCGTTTATTACGAGTGCGAGGTTCGAAGCACTAATTCTGGGGGCGGTAGTATTACCGAATCTTAAATTACTTTTTCGTAAAAGTAATATCAAAAACATATATATATAGTATATGAAGATTGAAATTAAACCCGCTGGGAGTAATATCAAATTAAGTAAATCAACGAGAGATAATGTAATGAAGGGTTTAAAATTTGGAGATTGTGGATTAAGTGATACGGCTTTTACAAAATATATTGTCGGTCGTCCTGGCTCTGGTAAATCCTTATATTTAGAATCGATGATTAAACATAATTATAACATTAAAGGTAAGCAGACTTGTTGGGACCGCATTTTCTATATGTGTCCAGAGGCATCTCAAGGGAGTTATGAGGACTCCTTTGTTGAAGATATGGACGACGATGATATATATGACACATTAACATATGACACATTATTAAAGGTATATGAAGAAGCGCAGGAAGTTTCCGCAGAGGGGACACCGAAGAAACCTCGCTATAGTTTGCTGATTTTGGATGACCTAGCAACTGAACTAAAAGATAAAGCAGTCGCTCGCCTTCTGATTTTAATGTTAAGGAACTTCAGGCATATAGGACTATCTATTATCATATGTAGCCAGAATTATATGGCATTACATTCACAACATCGCCAGATTATTAGACAGATTGTCCAGTTCAATACTGGCTCTGTTTTAGAACAGGAAAGGCTCTGGGTAGAATGGTTTAGCCATATTCCTAAAAAAGAGTTTATGACGACTTTTTGGGACTATATCTTTAATAAGAAATACGAATTTTTACAATGTGATCGGACAAAAGATTTTGCTATTCACAAGACTTTTCGTCCCATTACAATTTCTAAATATCAAGATGAATAAAAAATTGAATTAAATAAAAAATAAAAATAAAAATGAATAAATACCAAAATGGAAAGATATATAAAATTACATCGAAACAAACCGACGATGTATATATTGGGAGTACTATACAAAAATTAAGTCATAGAATGTCAGGGCATAAATCAAGAGATAATACAAATAGCTATTTAAGCAGATGTATCACTAAATATGCCGATGCTACTATCGAATTAATTGAGGATTACCCGTGTGAAACACACAACGAACTATTATGGCGGGAAAGATATTATTTCGAAAATACTAAATGTGTTAATAAGAAACTACCGATATTATCAACACTCGAACAAGCGGAATACTCTTTAAAATATAGACTATCTCATAAAGAAAGAAAGAAAGAAATTGGGGCAGAGTATTATGAAAAAAATAAAAAAGAAATATTAGAGAAACAGAAAATTTATTGTGAAAATACTAAGGGAAAAAGAAAGAAACAGACTAAAATTTATCGAGAAAATAATAAAGAAGAACTATTAGAGAAGCAGAGAATAAGATATGAAAATAATAAAGAAAAAATATTAGGCGACCAGAAAATTGCTTATGAAAAAAATAAAAAAGAAATATTAGAGAGACAGAAAATTTATAAACAAAAAAATAAAGAATATTATAAAACATACGATAAATTTAAACGCAGTGAATTTGGTAAATTATGCCAAATGTTCTAGATAAGTTTAGAATTAAATTTTTTATTATTTTATAATATAAATGGAAAACATATATAATATTATTCGTGAATTTAAACCACTTATTACTATTACCACAATCAACAATTACATACAATCACTAAAAAAACTTTTACAATTACTAAATACAGAAGATACAAAAGCATTGGAAGATTATGATAAAGTAAGCGATACTATATCTTATATGAGTGATTTATCAAAGCGTAATGTATTCAATGCCATAATTGTATATTTACAAGCAACTAAAGTAGATATTGATATTATTAATAAATATGTCGCTACAAGAGATGTATATAATACTAATTATGCCGAATTTACGAAAAAGAATGAGAAATCGCCATCACAAAGGCTAAATTGGCTCTCTGAAAAGGAAATAAGCGATACATTAGAATACCAGCAAGTGTTTTGCTTCCAAAAATATCTATTATTAAGAATGCTTCAAAGTATGCCTGTCCGCAATGATTTCCGTAATTTAATAATGATTACTAAAACAAAATATAATAAATTAACCGATGAAGAAAAGGTACATAATAATTATTTCTGTCGTTCTCAAAAACCAGTGTCATATCAAATAGCGTTAAATAATTATAAGACTTGTGGGAAATACGGCGAAAAGATTATCGACGTAGATATTGAACTATATAAAGATATTAGTAAGTTTTTAAGATTAAATAAAAACACATCATATTTATTCACGAAAGCAAACGGAGGACCATTCGATACGATTGAATTCACTAAATATGTCCAATCTATATTTAGCAGAACTGGAAAAAAGGTGGGAACTACGATGCTCCGCCATATCTTTGCGTCTTTATCTGGAGCGGAAGCACTCGCTAAACAGAAAAAACTGGCTAATACGATGGGACATTCTCTAAATATGAATACCGATTATATTAAGTTATAGTTTTTCTGGGGTGGAACGCTCGACTATATTATCTAATGTTTTAATCAAAGCATTATATAATGCTTGTTTCCGTTCAAATGCGTTCTCATCTGCGACCTTTTTAGCATTCATAAGTAATTCTTGCCCTTTAGCGGTACTACCCTTTCCAATTGCTCTAATCCCCGCTTCAAACTCTTTCATAACAGATGCCCGTTGCTTTTGTGTTTTAGCAAGAGCATCTGCTAATGCGACCATTACCTTATATTTAGCATCGCTGATTTTCATTTTTAGTTCTTTAACAACCTTTTTACGGGTCAGTTTGGTTCTACGCATATCGGTCACACCCTTAGCCCTTTTCATATAATCTTTATTCGCACCAACTAGGTTTGTGTCCGCTTTTAATAACTCCGCTTTATTAAAATTAGTTAAATTCTCAAATCCAGCACAATCTAGATGCTTAGTTTTTAGTTTCATTAATAGTTCAGCTTTTAGTGGCATATAGTATATATAATATATTATATTATTGCGGATAAACCGATATATTATAATGCTTCAAAATTATATATATGAATAGTCAATTTATTTTAAATTACACTGGAACTAAATATAAAGAAACTAAAGAACTAGATGGGATTGATTTTAGCAAATATGACACTATCGTCGAACCATTTGGGGGTTCGTTTGGATTTAGTCGCTATTTATGGCAGATGAAGGGAATGACAGATAAGCGATATATTATATATGACTTAGATGCTAAACTTATTAATTTTTATAAACACATTCAGACTAGAATTAAAGATGGGACTATTGACGCATTTATAAAAGAGTATAATGACTTGGTACAACTAGTCGCCGATAATTGCGATTTAAAAAAGAAATATTATTCGGTTATAGACCGCAAATTAATTAAGCCATATTTACAAGGGCAAGATGAGTGGATTTTATATATGGTTGAAAAGAACTGCCTCCAGAGTATGATTCCAAAACCTCTAAAAAAAAATAAAGTTGTTTTTTTGGATATGATTGAAAAAACCACATTTATTAATAAGTCATTCTTCGATGTTGATATGTCAGAGTATAAATCACCCACAACACTTATATATGTGGATCCACCATATTTGGGGGAGTTTAATGGTGATTATGATGGGCATACTAAAGATGTGGAACAAAATTTATATAGGTCTATATTGGATTTAATGAATAACGAATATAAGGTCTTATTAGTTCATATCTCTGGTGGATTGATTGACCTTGTATTTAATGAGTTCAAATACTTCGATTATGCTAAGTTATATCAACTGGGTAATAAGAAAAGAGTAAAGCACGTGGTTTATTATAATGATGGATGGGATAATGGCGGGGCATTATTAAAAAAATAATGGCGTCTTTTTTTTTTGGCGCTACTCATAAAACCATATCTAAATCTCGGGGGTCAAAATGTCATTTTTTTCCCCAAATCCCTTGTGAGGATATACAAATAATTATAATTATAAACTCTTTTTTT
>Ga0115572_10002167_pt1 | contig 15753 bp, 8 predicted proteins | sample COGITO_mtgs_1206_FD_88681 | JGI IMG/M metagenome (GOLD analysis project Ga0115572, IMG submission 88681) | Pelagic marine microbial communities from North Sea - COGITO_mtgs_120607 | ecosystem: Environmental > Aquatic > Marine > Epipelagic | place: Germany:Helgoland, sampling site Kabeltonne... | reverse complement strand
TACTTTGTGCCAGCGACCAATGATGCTACGTCCAATGTCACAATGCGCTTATTGAACAAGACACGACTTACTTTCTTCTCAATGATGCGCAAGGCCAGTCCCTCTGCAATCGCACTTTTTCCAACTCCAGGCTCTCCAATGAGAATCGGATTGTTCTTCTTTCGTCGGGACAAAATCTGTGAAACGCGTTCTATTTCCTTTTGGCGACCCACGATGGCATCGAGTCGACCTTCTTCTGCCATTTTCGTCAAATCCCGGCCAAAATTATCCAAAACGGGCGTCTTGCTTTTCGGATCCACCTTCCGACCAGCCCCTTCTGAGCCTCCCAAGTTTTCTGAACTTGGCTCCTCATCGCTGCTGTAATCCGTCGACTCCGCGCGCGGTGCAACGTTACCACGGCCTTCCTCGTGGATGATGCTTTCGTATTCTTCTTTCGCCACTTCATAGTCAATATTGAAAGTACCCAATGCTTTGGTCGCTACGTTGTCCTCGTCTTTCAAAATGCTGAGCAACAAATGCTCCGTTCCGATCAAATTCGACTTGAAAATCTTCGCTTCTAGGTAGGTTATTTTTAAGATTTTCTCCGCTTGCTTCACGAGCGGGATATTTCCCGCTCCAATGGCCTTTCCGGTCGTTGGACGAATGTTGCCTTCCAAAGCCTTTCGCAGTTTTTGCAGGTCCACATTCAATCCTTCTAAAATCCGGACAGCCGTGCCTTCTCCTTCCCGGATAATGCCCAACAGCAGGTGCTCGACACCGATGTAATTGTGCCCCAATCTCAGCGCTTCTTCTCGGCTAAACGTAATAACGTCTTTGACCCGTGGTGAAAATTTTGCGTCCATGCTTTCAAGTTTCTTTTCTAATCGTAACAAGGAAAAAAGGCTGATTTAACTCTTACAACGTTGTAGTCGAATGAATAATGCCTTTCGTCCAATGTCTTTTCGTTCGAAAACTACAACCCCACTTCACTTAACAACCCAGACTGCAGAAGGTTTATCCACATCACATTGAAGAGATTTGTGAGTAATTGTCGCGTCAAATGCCCGTGTTGACGCAGGATGAAGCTGTATTTTCGTGTGAGCTTGAAATCGTTGAGATTCCGGGCCAATCATTCATACACCGATACGATGGCAGAAGGAGAAAAGATCGTCCAGATCAACATTGCAGAAGAAATGAAATCGGCTTACATCGACTACTCGATGTCAGTCATCGTCTCGCGGGCTTTGCCCGATGCCCGAGACGGACTCAAACCCGTTCACCGGAGGGTGCTTTACGGCATGCTCGACTTGGGCGTTCTGTCCAATCGGGCGTACAAGAAAAGCGCGAGAATCGTCGGAGAGGTACTCGGTAAGTACCATCCTCACGGTGATAGCTCCGTTTATGACACCATGGTGCGAATGGCCCAAGATTGGTCTCTCCGATATCCCATGGTCGATGGGCAGGGAAACTTCGGCTCTATTGACGGCGATAACCCCGCAGCCATGCGATACACCGAGGCTCGTCTCCGGAAAGTCGCAGAAGAAATGCTGGAAGACCTGGACAAGGACACGGTAGAGTTTCGACCTAATTTTGACGAGAGTTTAAAAGAGCCCACGGTATTGCCGGCAAAACTGCCCAACCTACTCGTCAACGGAGCTTCAGGCATTGCGGTAGGAATGGCGACCAACATGCCACCGCATAATTTGACAGAAGTAATCAATGGAACCATTGCTTATATCGAAAACAAGGACATCACCATTGATGAACTTATGGAGCATGTCAAAGCCCCTGACTTCCCAACGGGTGGAATCATACACGGAGTGGAGGGAGTGCATGATGCGTTTCACACCGGGAGAGGCAAGGTTGTGGTCCGAGGACGGGCGCGAATCGAGGAAACAAAAACCGGTCGGGAAGTAATCATCGTAGAGGAAATCCCCTACATGGTGAACAAAGCGGAAATGGTCCGTAAAACGGCTGAGTTGGTCAACGAAAAGCGTATCGAAGGCATCTCTGAAATCCGGGATGAATCCGATCGAAAAGGCATGCGGGTCGTTTACGAAATCAAGCGTGATTCAATGGCCAGCGTTGTGCTGAATAAGCTTTACAAGTACACTGCGCTTCAAAGTTCTTTCTCGGTCAATAACATCTGCCTTGTCAAAGGACGTCCAGAACTATTGAACCTGAAAGGGCTCATTTCCAACTTTGTTGAGCACCGTCACGAGGTGGTGACACGGAGAACACAATACGAACTTCGAAAAGCACAGGAACGCGCACACATCCTACAAGGACTTATCATTGCCATTGATAATTTAGACGATGTCATTGCCTTGATCCGAGCCAGCGCAACGCCCGAAGAAGCCCGCAATGGCCTCATGAAGACGTTTGAATTGTCAGAACTTCAAGCACGTGCCATTTTGGACATGCGCCTCCAGAAACTGACCGGCCTCGAGCGTGATAAGTTGCGTGCTGAATTCGACGCCTTGATGGCGACTATTGAAGACCTCGAAGACATCTTGGCCCGCGTCGAGCGTCGAATGGAAATCATCACGGGGGAGTTGATTGACGTCAAAGAACGATTTGGTGATGAGCGTCGCAGCAACATCGAGTTCAGCAGCGCTGACGTTCGAATGGAAGACTTGATTGCAGACGAACAGGTGATCGTGAGCATCAGCCATGCCGGCTACATCAAGCGAACAAGACTCGCCGATTACCGATCACAAAGCAGGGGAGGCGTTGGTTCCAAAGGGGCAACGACAAGGGACGAAGACTTTGTAGAGAACATCTTTGCCGCGACCAATCACAACTGGCTGCTAATCTTTACCGCCAAAGGACGTTGTTTCTGGATTCGCATTTATGAGTTGCCAGAAGGGTCGAAAACCTCGAAAGGACGTGCGATCCAAAACCTGATTCAAATCGAACCGGACGACAAGATTTTAACCTACATTCCGGTAATCGATCTCAAGGACGAAGAATATGCCAACAGCAACTTTGTTGTTCTTGCGACGCGCAAAGGATTGATTAAAAAGACCACTTTAGCGGCCTATTCACGGCCGAGGTCCAATGGAATCAATGCGATTACCATCCGGGAAGGGGATGAGCTACTAACGGCACGATTGACCAATGGTGACAACGAAATCATTATCGGCAAGAAATCAGGAAAGGCCATACGATTCCATGAAAACACGGCGCGAGCAGTCGGTCGAACGGCCATGGGAGTAAAGGGGGTTACTTTAGAAGGTCCGAATGATGAAGTCATCGGCATGGTGTGCGTTCGGGGCTCGGATTCGGAAATTCTCGTAGTCTCTGAAAACGGTTACGGCAAACGTTCTGCAGTAGAAGATTACCGCATCACCAACCGCGGTGGAAAGGGCGTCAAGACATTGAGCGTCACAGAAAAAACCGGAAATCTCATCAGCATCTTAAATGTGACCGATGAGGATGACCTCATGATCATCAACCGTTCCGGCATCACGATTCGAACTGGAGTGGCGGAACTGCGAGTCATGGGACGTGCAACGCAAGGAGTAAAGCTCATTTCACTGAGAGGTGATGATCAGATCGCTTCTGTATGCCGGGTACCGAAAGGAGTCGATGAAGATGAAATCGACGAAACAGAATCAAACGAAGATGCCGAGAACACCAATGAGGCCCCATCTGAAGGATAATTCAAAGTGTGGCATTAGTTTTGCACTCCAAAATCGAGCGATTTAAAAACAGTCCAGTTTCACTTACCGATTAAAAATTGATTTGATGAAGAACATCCTTGCGATTATAATGATAACATCTGCTTTCATGGCCTACGGCCAGAAGCAAGTTGTATCAGCGTACAATGCGAATAAGGCGGGAAAATATGCCGATGCCGCTACATACATCGATGAGGCCATAACGGTTGAAAAGGCCGCTGTGAAGGAGAAGACGTGGCGCTACCGAGGCGAGATTTACCTCAATATTGCGAAAGACACATCCCTTGTAGCCGCATACCCCAATGCGTTGTGGACGGCCAAAGAGGCGTACCTCAAGGCGCGTGAATTGGATACAAAAGGAAATTATGAGCGAGAAATCATCACCGGTTTGGGCCTTGTCCAAACGACCGCTGCCAACCAAGGCATCAATGATTATTCCAGCGAAGTTTATGATCAAGCCGCAGTTAAATTTGATTTGAGTGCTGAAATCGCTGGCATGTTTGACGTTTTGGACACGATGGGCATATTCAATGCTGCGCTATGCTATGAGAAATCAAACAGTGTTGATCTCGCCGTTGAACGCTATAAAACGTGTGGGGCAAATGGCTACCAAGTTCCAAATGTCTATTTATTCGTTGCCAATCTGCTCCGACAAAATGGGCGAGACGAGGATGCGCTAGCGGAGCTGCAATCGGCCCGTGCGCTTTTCCCACGGGAGCAAAGCCTCATCATCGAAGAATTGAATATTTACCTTGAAGCCAAAGATTTCGAGCGAGCTGAGAACAACCTGAAATTGGCCGCAGAAGGGGACCCAACGAACGAAATCCTTTGGTTCAGCCTGGGAAGCGTGTATGACAATCTCGAAAAGGACGAACTGGCAGCAGAGGCATATTTAAAAGCGCTCGAGCTTGAACCGACGTACTTTGACGCCAACTACAACCTCGGCGCGATGTATTTCAACTTAGCGGTCCAAGGCATCAATGAAGCCAATGACATGTGGAAACCACGCATGAGCAAAGCCGAGAACGCTAAGCAAAAAGCCTTAGAAGATGCCGCTAAGGAAATGTTTACCCAAGCTCGTCCATTTCTAGAAGAAGCGCACATGGCTAATGCTGAGGACATCGACACGATTCGTTCGTTACGCGACATTTATGCGAGGACTGGACAGGATGATTTGATGCTGAAAATGAGCGGCCTACTGAAATAAAGTTTTCCTTAGTTTCATAATATCAAAAAGGGGACTCGTCGGAGTCCCTTTTTTTATGCCTGCTCTATCGCCCGTTCAGTCATTTAACATAATATTTATTATCATTCAATAGGGCTGATCGGTTCAAACCCACAAGCGACTTAGGTACAACACAAAAACGGACCACCTTTTCGGATGGTCCGTTTTCCATGAATCAAACTAAGCTTTATCATTCTACGATCAGACGCTGCTGAGAAAAGCCGAGCGTCCGGTGCACCGTTGAAATCGTATACAAGCCCGGCGACCAATTCGAAACATCAATTGCTTCTGATGCTGTGCGCATAACGAACCGATCAATCAACTTGCCTGAAGCATCAAATACACGGACATCTGAACCCAACCAATCCTGTGCATCCATGTAAATAGTAGTTGTCGCGGGATTCGGATAAACGGTTGGTCCTTCAGCGTCAAGGATCGATCCAACGGCAGAAATCTCCGTACAAAAAACAGACTGATCGAATTCTTCAAATTCGCCGCCAGAATCAACTTCATCGCCGTTTTCATCCAATATTGTCCATGCGCCTTCACCGTATTCGCAGCACAACCCATCTCCATAGCTGTCGGATATTTCAAAAATGTAACAACCATCCGTCAAACAAAAGTCTACGACAACTTCAGTGCCGTCCAAATCATCTTCATAAGGTCCACCTGAAAATAGCACTTGGCCCAATTCTTTCAGCTCCCAAGTGACTTCACTTCCATAATCGTCCAAAATGATGACCAATTCGTAGTCAATTGTAGGACCCAATGATGTCACAAAACTCACATTTGCGGCATTATTGAACTCATTCTCGTCAGATACTCCATTGGGATTGAGGACTTGAATGTCCAATGTGTTTTCGCCATCAACAACGATGAATTCTGGCAAAGCCAATGTTTCTGATTCAAATTGAGCCAGTGATCCTGTCCAATCGATGGATTCGCTTGACGCTCCGTTGTAAGTGTATGTAATGGTGGCAGAAACCAAATCATTCAACCCAGAATTGCTCAAAAGCACACTGGGTGTAAATGGCTCTGCGCCACAGGTAAAATCTGTCGGAATCCCTGTTACTTGGATGCCTGCATCATCATTGTATGCGATAGCCCCTTCGGGCCAACCATCCACCACTAGTGCTCCTGAATTTGACGGGTCCAACCAGTCGCGCAGTCGCGTTGCAGCAGAATTGCCATCCCAACTCACATCGAATCTTCCATACCAATCGGGCTCGCCATTGTTGACGCTGCCCGAGCACGCTGCCGTTCCACCATACAGCTGACCCACTATCCGATGGTTTTCGTCGTAAAGCGGAGATCCCGAAGAGCCCGGCTCGGTGACACCCTCCTCCCACTCACTGATGTACCAAACTGCCGCACCGCCAACGTTTTGGATAGACGGACCGTCCTCGTCGAAGCAAATCTTCTTGACGTCACCACTGGGATGGTGAATGCCGGTGAGGTTCGCCGGGGACACTCCTGTTGCGTCCCAACCGGAGTATTGAACGTTGTATGAAGGTGGAGGCGTATCGCTCAATTCAATCAAAGCAAAATCACTTCCTGCGTTGCTTGCTTTCAATGTGCCACCTGAAATAACATCCGATGCAGGAGCATTGTTGGTGTTGCCCGTGCATCCCTCAATTTCGTGGTTGAAGATGTATGTCCAGTTGTTGGGATTGCCCAAGCAGTGGTTAGCTGTGAGGAAATACGGCGTGCCATCTTGCGCCGTGTTGTTGACCAAAGCGCCCGTGCAAACGGCAAAATTGCCCTGGATGATCAACGCAACGCTTCTGCTTTCCACCGACCAAGGTGCTCCCTCTGGACAATTGACGTTGATGTTGCAGTTTCCAGAATTGCCATAAGGTCCCCGCTCCTCTATACTCTGAGCGTATCGGTGAATGCTCCGGTAGCTGTGCACCACTTTTCCGATGTGCAGATCCGCTGGGAAGTCAACCGCAAGGGGTTCGCGGTATTCAATAATCGCAGAAGTCCCCATGGTCTGGCCAATGGCCAATGTGCCCCAATCTTTGTTGTTGCGATGATCAAAACTTCCAATAAAGTCTGTTCGCTCTGCATTCCAGACGAACAAATGCCCTCCTTTCGGCAACCTAAACTCATCAAAGAAAAAGCTAATCCCCAATGCATCGCTTGCGTCAAATCGCATTCTCCAAACGCGTTCATTTCCCTCTATCGTCCAAAGACCTTCGAGCGAAGGGTCAACATTCACTTCGAACTCGACTCCGAAACGCCAAGGTGCCTCTTTGTACTGATCTGTTACAGCGTCTTGCGCATCCAACAATTCACGATCAATATCGGGCAATCGAAGCGCAGGAATGGTCGCTATGTCAATCTGCCACTCCGGTTGCCCCCCATGATTAATTTGACCCACAACACCGGGCATCAATGCCAAACCGACCATGAAAGCGACTACACGATAAAAAATATTGGAAAATGCACGAAGGAAATCTGAGGAACGAATGAACATGATTGAGAATGGATTTGGGTTCAATTGGTTGTCAATGAAAACAACCTTAATGGGTTTCTAAAAGTTGCTTGCGATGTAAAATTCACTCATAATCACCTTGTATTTGACAGCGCTGTGACTGGGCTAAGCAATTGAATTCAACATGATTGCAGAGCATGTTGTCCCAAATAAAACATAGCGGTTCCCTCACTGCGGCCTCCCCTGCCAAGAATCTGCGGGCAAAGTGAAACAAATTGATTTGTTTCACGTAAATTTGCGCGGACTTTGGAGGTTTGGCAGAGTTGGTCGATCGCACCGGTCTTGAAAACCGGCGTACCGCAAGGTACCGGGGGTTCGAATCCCTCAGCCTCCGCACAGAATACAAAAGCGCCCGCTCGATGCGGGCGCTTTTTATATCGCTTGGTTTTTCCATTATCGCGATTACTCGATTCCTATTCGTTTTTCTACAGATCCGTCAGAATAAACAAAGAGTCGCAATTCACCCTTCATAGGCTTTGACTTTCTTCCCAAAAGATCCATTACCGCAATGAGCGTGCGTTCTTTAGGATTCAATTCATTCTCAAGACCCTCGGGCACATTACTGCATAACTGCTCAAAAAATAACCAAGCTTCGAGGCTCGCATCGATGTCCATATTTCCATAAGCACCCGGCCAATCATGACCACCTCCTTGGACTGTGTACAACCGAACTTCGCCACAACCACCACTGGGGTCACCATAGCGAATTGCATCCACTACACTTCCATCCCCTGGATCAATGTCCTCGAAAGAATAGACTTCTTCTTCTACCAAGTCAAAAAGATTGACGAAAAAATCCATGGTTTCTGGAATGCTCGGGTAGGCCCCCCATCCGTCATTGTTGTTGGGGTCGCCGTTGTAGTAGGTCACATTATCATTCGTGCCATGGATTTCCAAAATCGGCACTTCGTTGGACGGAGCACAATTGTCCATGATTTCTTGCATGATCATGCCCGAAATTGGCGCAACCGCCTTGAAATGTTCGGAAGCCTCGCAAGCGAGCAGATAGCAGAAATCGCCGCCATTTGACATTCCCGTGCAAAAAACCTCATCTGATGAAACCCCATTTGTCGCTTCAAAGTAATCCGTCAGGGCTAGTAAAAATGCCACATCATCGACCGTTTCATTGTTCTGAAAATCATACCCAACATTCCAAAAAGAATTCCCATATGAATCATCGATTCCTTGTGGATAGCAAACGGCGAATCCAAAGATATCGGCCAATGTATTGAAGCCGGAGTAGTCCATTATGCCCTGCGCACTTCCCGTGTAGCCGTGGCACACAAAAACCAAGGGACAAGAGGGCGACGCTGAAGCCGGCTTGTAAAAGATGTATTCACGCTGCACCCCCCCATCGAAGAGGGTTCCATATTCCAACACGGAAAGGTTCAATGTTTGCGTATTGTTGTCGGCATTGTCATCGGACACCCCATTGACTTCAGCAATCGAAACCGTCAGCGACAGCGAGCCCATGTCATCAATCGCCAATTCATCAGGATGAGTAAATCCATAAACCTGCCCTGGCGCCAATGCGAGGTCGGTGAACGTTGCGGTAAAATCTTCCCCTCCTACGGTCCACACAACCGACAGGCTTGAGATAATCTCCAAACCCGTGTTGGCGATGGTCCCCTCTATAGCAATCACTTCCCCTAGGGTTAAGTTGGAACTCACATCGATAGAATTCAAAGCGGCGTCCAGTCCACTGGGTTCAAATACCACCACGTCATCAATGGCACAACCAAAGACCCATCCGCCATCGTCATTGTATCGGAAGGCCAAAAGCACCTCTGGAAGCCCCAATAGCGGTGTGAGACTTACCGTATGCCCATTCCATTCTCCATCCTCGGTTCCCTCGATGGTTTCAAGAACCTGCCAGGTGTTGCCTCCATCCAAGGAATATTCAATCGTTGCCACTTCGGTGTCACCCTCAAAGGTTCCTCCATCGTAAAAAGCATCAAACGTGAGCATCGCCGCTTCACTGTTTGAGAAATCAAGAACGGGCATAATCAAGTAATCTGCACTCTTGTCGCAATCACAACCGTCATCATTGGTGGCGATGAAATTTCCATGCGGTGCAATGCTCCACCATTCACTTTGCAATTGCCCGCTAGTTCCCATGAGCCAACCACCATCCGTCGCTAACGTTTGCTGTGACCATCCCTCTGGCAAAAATTCACCTTCAAAATCTTCATTGAGGAGAATCGTTTGCCCGAAGGCAGAACACTGAGCGATCAGAAAGAAGATAATTGCTATTTGATAACGCATGAGCAGATGTTTAGCGCGGAAATTAATCATACATTTTTCGTTCAACGCATTTGAAACGTCATTTGTAGGTCACGTTGCAGGTGCGAATGGATTGAAGTATTTTAGACCATGCGAATTTTGACAACGTTTCTTTCCTTGGCCTTCGCGGTGGTATCATTCTCTCAGTCCGATTGCGGCTGGCAGCCAGATAGTGATGAAAATAATTTTATCAGTGTCACTGATATCCTTGCCATACTCGCAGTTTTCGGACAAGCAGATGTGGATCAAGACGGTATATGGGATGCATCAGACGTTTGTATCGACCCTGAAGCGTGCAATTACGCTGCGGATCCAAGCGTTCCATGCGAATTTTTGGATGCGGCAGGAATATGTGGTGGAAGCAACGATATTCCAGCCTTGCTCATTGGGTCATGGGCTTTGAGCACAGCTGCTGGCGCCGTGGAGGTCGGCCCCTCACCGGGGTCGAATGAATGGTATTCCAGCGGATCAAATGGCCTGCAAAGTGCTCAATACGACGACATCTATACCTTTCAAACGAACGGTTCATTGATCGCAGACTACAACGGATCCATCATCGACGCCTTTGCAGATTACAGCGAACAAGGATTCAGCTGTACACCGATCGATTTTGATTTCAATGCATCAGATACATCAGGTGACGCATCAACCATTGAATTATCAGCAGCATCCACATCCTGCAGTTGTCCTTTCATTGGAACCAATGATGCGGGTCTCATATACACCATCACCACCCTGACCTCGAACACCCTGCAGCTTCAGGCGCAAGGGGATGACAGCAACTGCAATGAAGCTGACCTCTATTTTACGTTCACGTTTGTGCGTTTAAATAATGAATCCGGCGATGGTACAGGCTATCCAGCCCCCGAATCGTATCCTGGGATGACGCTCGTTTGGTCCGATGAATTCGATGGAAGTGCCGTGAATACGGAAAACTGGACATACGACCTGGGAGCCAGCGGCTGGGGCAACAACGAATGGCAGAACTATACCAATTCTGTCTCCAACAGCGATGTGTCGAACGGATTCCTGACCATAACAGCACGTCAAGAAGGGTCGTCTTACACCTCCGCCCGTCTCAAAACGCAAGGATTGCAAGATTTTCAATACGGACGAATCGACATTCGAGCAAAGCTTCCCGAAGGCCAAGGAATTTGGCCAGCACTTTGGATGTTGGGCATTTCCATTGCTGACGGCGGTTGGCCGCAATGCGGAGAGATTGACATAATGGAAATGGTCGGACACGAACCCGGAACCGTCCACGGAACCGCACACTGGGGCAGCAGTTGGAATGTTCACCAATACAACGGTTCAAGCATTGGCCTACCAAATGGTGAGCACTTCAGCGAAGCCTTTCATCTGTTTTCTGTGGATTGGCAAGAAGATCAAATCACCTGGTACATGGATGATCAGGAGTATTACAGCATTACATCCAGCCAGATGAACGGCCAGCCTTATCCTTTCAATGATTCCTTCTTCTTCATCATGAACATAGCTGTGGGTGGCAATTGGCCCGGGTATCCAGATGCCTCGACCTCTTTTCCGCAAGAAATGATCGTCGATTGCGTTCGAGTGTTTCAATGATTGGCCAACTGCATGCATTTAAATGATCCAACCCCCCACAATGGCTCCTGGTTCATGGATCGAGAGTGGTGTCGCTTGACGACCGGAAATGAGCCATGGGAAGGCCCTAATGGAATACTACTCTCGGCGTCACGCATCAAAGGAATTCCAGCACTCATAACCGCTCCATGGGCTCTGCATTCCGAATGGCAAGGAGAGGCAATTGATGCCGTTAAGCTAGCCCTCGAAAAGCAAGATCGGGCATTGGTGGTTCTTGACCTTCCCCTTGATGCAAGCTGCAGCTGGCTATCACCATGGTTAGTTCAAGAAGGCCACACCCGTATACTCAATTGGAGCAGCGAGGAATCGGGATTGAAGCGTTGGCCGAAACATCGCCTGAAACAAGTCAAAAAGGCAATGACTCGAGGAATTGTGATTGAATCATCCCACGATGTAAATGAGATGGTGCAACTGCACCAAATGGCTCGGCATCGGAAATCAATTGCATCCGATGAAGAAGGGTTGAAAAGGCTTCTCGAACATGTTTTCAAAAGTCCGCACCAATCCAGTCTTGTTGCTCGGGATGCAACAGGAAACGCCATTGCCAATGCCATTATACTGCACAACCACGGTCGATCCATCTATGCATTTGGGGGGCAAAAACGATCCTCGAATTCTGCCTTGGCAACCGTATATCTGCTGCATCGCGCCATGGAAATAGCTGCAGAAATCGGGCAAACCTCATTCGATTTCGGAGGGTCACGAGATTCCGGTGTAGACAGTTTCTACGCCGAATTTGGCGCGCAAAAGGTGCGCAGACAACGAGCAATCCTCTGCAGAAAGCCTCAAAGTTGGTGGTTGCGTTTGCTCCGCCCCGATTTGATGGCCTGAATCAAATGATTGTTCTAGCGAACGACACTCAACTCCCCAACGTATTGAAACGGCAACTCATCGCATACATGACGCGCCGAAAGCGTTACATAGTACGTGCCTTCCAACACTTCCTCGGAAGGACGCCAAGCCCGACCTCCTTGGGACGATTCGAAGACAGCATTGCCCCATCGGTTGTAAATACTCAAATCATAGAATACAAAATCTCCCGGGTCCAAGGCAGAAAACACATTGTTATCACCATCCATCAAGACCGGTGAAAACGAGTCGTTGCGGCCGTCATTGTTCGGTGAAATCACGTTAGGGACCTCATAAGTGACTCCCGTCAATGGTTGTGGAATTTCCGCTTCAATGTCATACACAACCGTTAAGTCGCAAGCAGCATTGAACAAAGTCAATGATCCGAAGTAGACACCAACTCCGGGAAAGTTTACTTGTGCGGTTAACTCAGAAGTGCTGATTACGCCCGGAAAATCCCAGGAGAGTTCATCCGCACCCACACCTGAATGCTCCAGCAATACAAATCCAGTCTCGTCGCATTGAGCAAGCGGCTGCACGGTGTAAACGGAATCAAAAGGGAATTCAGGAAACAAAGTGATCTCGAGCGATTGGGAGTCAGCGCAATCCGTTCCAGCACCTGCCGTTAGCAATACCTCATAAGTTCCAAAAGCCGGATAAGTGAATGACGGGCTGATTTCATTGTTGATACTGCCGGAACCCCCACCAAAATCCCAAGAAAACGGCCCCGTATCGGGAGATAAATTCACAAAAGATGCCTGCAAACCACTGCATGGCTCGTAGTCAATTTCAAAATTCGCAAAAGGCAAATCAGGAAGCGCTACATCAAACGTAGCAGTCTGTGTGCAGGAGAATGCCGATGATTCCAGCTCAACGGTCACATCTGAACCTGCCGCAAATAGAATTTCATCTGGGGTTGAATTCGATGCAGCATTTGGACTGGAATTGCCCCCGAAAGACCAATCCCAATTGATGTAATTCGTCCAATCTGAATCATCCAGTACCAATTGACCCAACCAGCCTCCATCGCTGCACACCAAATCAGTGACCTCGAAATCGGTATTCCAAGGATCGTGAACCACCAACTCAAAAAACAATGAATCCGAGCACGAGCCGGTTTCAAAAAACAAACTCACATCGTAAATACCAGGCTCTTCGTAAGTGTACTGGGGCTCTGCATCCGAGCTTTCATCCTCCGTCGTTTCGTTTGCACCAAAATCCCAGAAATAGGAATCGCTTGGATTGCCGAACTGCTCGAAATCGATGGTAAGTCCACTACACGGATCGGGCAAGTCATAGGCAGGCGACAATATGTTACACACCACAATGTCCATGGTGAAATCCCTCAGAATGGAGCCAATCTGCTGACCATTTCTCCATTCCGTAACGACAATCCCCAGGGCAAATTTCCCATTCGTGGTAGGGGTTCCACTTAAGATACCGGTGACGGGATTGATCACCAATCCACTGCCCGGTCCTAAGGGCGCCTGGGCAGCATATCCTGGAGCCCAATTGACCGGACTGAAAGGCGGACCCGTTGGAGGATTTGGAATCGGCTGAAAAGGAGTGCCACCGAGGTAAATCGGACTGATGGCATAACTCAACGAGTCCCCATCCACATCCACCGCGCTGTTATCGATCGAAAATGGATAGTTACTGCAAGCAAAGGCCTGCGGCAATTCATTGAAGCTCGGGGATGAATTGACAAAGTTGGAGGACGTATTCCCGGGGATGCTCGTCACTAGTGAAAAGCCTTGGTCCTCCGGAATGGTTAAATTCAAGATGGCGGGAGAGCGACAACATCGTTGGTGCACCAAGGTATAAGCCTGTTGGCTTGCGGGCAACGAGACATTGATGATGTACTCTGCCCTTTCAACGCAAAGATCCTCGGGTAGAAAAGCACAGTTATTGGGGTTCTCAGGGATAACATCGGTGACCAGTGCAGGATTTAAATTTCCAGAAGCCACCTGGAACAAGTTGTTGCCCTGGTAAATACCAACTGCAGCCGAAGCATCAAATTCAGTGCCAAGCGAATTGTTGGAGCTGCAATCCCGGTAGATGAAGCAATGCACTTCGAATTCATTTTCACCCTGCCCATTCTGCCCTACAAGTTCGTATGTCAATTCCCCTCCCACCAAATGTGTGGCCGATCCCCGCAAGGAAGGAACGAGCATTGCACACAAAGCGACTAGAGCGCTAGGCGAATAATGCCATGGTTTGAGCATCTTCATCATGTCAGCAAGGTAGAATGAAATTGTCACACACCTCCTCAAACCCATCAAGGATAGAACCGAGCGGAGACTATTGCGATGGCCCGAATAAAAGAAACGTAGGAGGCGAGAGAAAATGCGAATAACTTTGGACCATGAGACAACGATTTCAATTCAGCCAAACCCTCACCGCCTTTCTGGCAATGACCGTGGTGCACATCGGTGCCATCCATGCGCAAGCCGAAGCCGTCTGGATCGACTTGTTGCGTTTTCAAAATGGAGATGAACCCTACGTTGAAATTCAACTGGAATTTAAGAGCGCGGCATTTGTTGCTGAACGCGCAGAAAACGGTTGGCAAACCGCCGCGACATTTGAGGCAACGTTAGAGGATGCGGACGGGATAATTAATTACGCGAAAACCCGTATTAAAGGACCAGTCGAAGTAGACTCGACCCAGGCTGTTTCTGGAACGCAGCTGCATATCGAACGAGTAATTGCTCCGACCGGTAATTACCGATTGAACATTGCATTGGCCGATGCTTCAATGCACGGACAATTCTCAACGGAAAACAGCATGGATTTGACCATCCCGCTTTCGGATGCTCCTCGGTGGTCTGACGCCTTTGTAATTGAGGCCTATGCGCCGACCAATCCGGAAGCGCCAAGTCAACTTTCGCGCTCAGGCTTTGACATGCTGCCCGTGGTCGGAGGAAGAATTGGTTCAAGTGCTGAACGTATTCAATTTTATACTGAGCTATATGGCGTTCAGGATGCGGTGGATTCGTTGTTCTTGGTGAGTTGTTGGATTGAAGACGCTAACGGCCGAATCGAACCTGGTACACAGCGGTTTTACCGAAAATCTGCGCAAGATGTTGTTCCATTGTTCACGTCAATCCCTACTGCGGGAATCGAACTGCAACCACAATCGCGGTTGGTTGTGCAAGCCGCAACCCGAGAAAATCAAGTTATCGCTCAAACGGCATTGCCCTTGGATATTCAACTTCCATCTCCTGTTGCAAGTGATTGGGCTACCGCCGGCAATCACTACTTGATTGACTTCACCGATTCATTGACCTTGATCCAGCACGTTCGCGATCATCATCCACGTGCAGATGCATCACAAAGGCACACAATCGATGGGTTCATAGAGGTTGCAAGTGTGGAACAGATGCAGGCGTTCTTGCTCTCTCTATGGGAGGAACAATCGCCCGAAAATCCCGAATTGGGATGGCGCGAATACACCACAGCCATTGCTTATGTTGATTCTGCCTATGGGGCATGCCGCAACAACCATGGAGCAGAAACAGATATGGGGTACACCTACCTCCGTTATGGGCCGCCCAACACCATCATCAAGCGGCACAACGAAACAGATTACTATCCTTATGAAATCTGGCCTTACC
>Ga0115572_10002163_pt1 | contig 15771 bp, 20 predicted proteins | sample COGITO_mtgs_1206_FD_88681 | JGI IMG/M metagenome (GOLD analysis project Ga0115572, IMG submission 88681) | Pelagic marine microbial communities from North Sea - COGITO_mtgs_120607 | ecosystem: Environmental > Aquatic > Marine > Epipelagic | place: Germany:Helgoland, sampling site Kabeltonne... | reverse complement strand
TATTTTGATAATTTTTTCATATATAACTTTTTCTAAGACAATTTTTTTTTTCTTAAAATCAAATGTACAATTATGACTTTCAGGCAAACGATGATTAATACAAAACGTTTTACAGCACACACACTCCATATCAGTTAATTTTAATTTTTTTTTACATCCTTCGAAGTCACAACGAGGCATTATGATATGTAAATATATATTTATTTAAATATCATAATCAATTTATTAATTTAATCCAACAAACTGTTTTAATGAATCTTTAGTTCTTTCTCCTTTATGAGTTTTACTTTTCCCATTTTCAAATAACATAATTGTTGGAAATCCCTGTATTCCTAAATTTTTAATTAATTCCGGATCTTCATTTACTTCAACTTCTGAAATTTTTAAATCTTTTGAATGATGTTTTTTAAATTTCTTCCATTCAGGCATCATTTTTTTACACCATCCACAATTATTTGAATGAAATAAAACACAGTGTTTTCCTTCTTCAGTACCCATTTCAAAGTTTTCTATCTGTTTTTCACATTTACCTGCTTCACACATACTTATAAATAATGCAATAATACTAATAATTATTACAATATATTTGTATTTTTTTACCATTACATTGAATTTCATTATATATTAATATTAGAAATTATTATTTTGGTCGATATTTTAAAATATCCATTTCATTTATATTTGTTTCAAACATATCCTCGCCAAAAGTGTCTTGTAGTAATAACCATTCAAAAATACCACCTGGATAAATAAAAACATTATCAAATCCAAGTGAATTTAATTTATTGTATTGTTCATATACAGATTTATCTAAATAATTCTTTCCATAAATTATAATATTTTGTTGATTGTTACCTGATATACAATTATTAATAAATTCTACCTCTTCGTTTGGGTTTAGCGTTCTTTTAATAAAACAATCATTCTCATTTAATGTTGTTATTAATATATAATTTTTTAAATTAACAGTTTCATATCCAATTATACAGTTATCCTTTGTCATTGTAAATGGTTTATTACCCATATATATAATTATGAAAATGTTACAGTGATTTCAACGCTTTCCTTTTTTATTGTTTTTACAGCAGCTATTGATAATTCATTTCTTTTTTTTCCATCTTTATTTTTATTTCTTTTATTCATATCATCTTCAATATCTTGTTTATTATTTTTTATATATTCAACAATATTATTTTCTGTTGCCCATTTAAAAAAATTTAATTGTCCGATAGTTGTTTGTATATATTTATTATCTTCATATGGTAAAACAATTCGGTCCCATCTACAAAAAGGATCAAAACGTTTTTTTTTATAGGATCTTAATTTTAATTTATATTCAGTGTGAACTACAAATCTTTTATTATTTACAATGTAACCTGTAAAATTTTTTTTTGAATAATTTGTTACAAACCAATCAATAAGTCTTAAAGATATATTATCATGTCCATTTATAATTGGTAATATTTTGTTTAAATTACTATAGTTATTTTCACAATAATAATCCTTTAGTACTTTCATTACTAAATCGTTTTGTGTTGAATAAATCGTTGACATTATAATATTTAAATTATTTGTTTTAAATACTTTTAATAACTTGTAGTTGTTTGGCAGATAAATAATCTTCGCTTTTTTTTTGTCCTCTTTTTATATTGCACCCTAAGCAAGATATAACTACATTATCTTTGGTATGACTTATTTTATTGTTAATTCTTTCTAAAGTCCACTGTGACTTGTCTCTTATCATTTTATAAAGTAATAACACATTTGATTTGCAATAATAACATTTTAAATTGGATTCTAATAATTTTTCTATTATTTCATTATATGTTATAATATTATTTATTGGTCGTTTTTGTTTTTTATCTTGATTAGTATAACTGTTTATTTTTTTTGTTATTTTTGATTCCACATCTTTTTTATAGTCAAAATCATTCTTAAAGTATAATTTTGAAATTAATGTTTTTTGATAATCCCAATTAAAATAATTTTCGGGATATTCCTTTTTACAATTAGATTTAAATGTTATTTTCTTCATTTATATATATGTCAGACTTTTCAACAATAAACAAAATTAATAATATGTTAGACAATGAAAAAAAAATAAATGAAAATCAGTGTTGGGGAAAATTATCAAAAAAAGAAAAATACGATAAACTTTTAATTTTTTCAAACAAATATTGTGAAAAAAATAATTGCGATAATAATATTTTTGAAGTTTTAAATACATATTTAAAACAGTCACTTGATAGAAAAAAATTTAATAAAAAAACAGATGTAAAATATAATAAAGAAACAGGAGAATTAGAAGAAGTATACAACTTAATTTATCACAAGGTTAATAAAAAATTTACAATAAAAAAACAAGATCAACAAAAAAAAACTATGAAAAAAAAATATACTATTAATAATTAATTTTTAAGCAACCAATTTTCAGGTAAACATACGTGAGTAAATCGGTTGTAATTTGGATAATCCTTTAGTTTTTCTATAATAACTTTATTATATTTTTCATGACATAAATCATTTATATTATGAATAATTGTACTTTCTAACAATGTATTATTACTATTTGTTACAACGGCAATATGACCATGATCAATTAAATTAAAATCTTGCAATAAAAGAGTTCCTTTTGGATAAATATCTAAAACATTAATATTTAAAAGTCTATCTTTTTCGTTTAAATATATAAACCAAGAACCGGATCCTCCTGGAGAATCATAGTTCTCTTCCAATCCTGGGATTTTTAATTTTAAATATCTTCTAACTATATTAATTAATCCAACACACGTTGATCCCTTGGTATATACATATGAAAATTCTGGCAATTCACTATTACTAACCCAAAAAGGTTCATTGTTATTCATAACCGGGTTTTGAAAATCGTAATTTGTGTATTTCATTCCTTCATACTTTTTTAAGTATTCAACGATGGAATCAATTTTCATAGTTGTTTAACTATATAGAAATAACTCTAAATAGTATATTATAGTTAACAATGATCGATCAAGACTTATTAGCAGTTATTAATGAGTACACAAAATACACATATGATACAAATATTGATCAAATATTTATAATGGATGAATTATCATCATTAATTAATGATGAAACAGATATTTTATTAGAAAATATTGAATATTTTTTTAACTTTATAAACACAAAAAGGCAACATAATTGGTCGTTTGATAAAATTCAAAATAACGCCGATAAATTAATTTATGATGTTGAAAACAAAGAACAACCCGAACAAAGAACTGATGAATGGTATAAGTATAGATATAATATGTTAACAGCAAGTTCTATGTGGAAAATTTTCAAATCAGATAGCACAAGAAAAGAATTAATTAAAAATAAAAAGGAACCACTCAATTTAAATAAATATAAAAATGTAAATACTGAAAGTCCACTTCACTGGGGTCACAAATATGAACCTATTTCTGTAATGTTTTACGAAAATATGTTTGATACAAAAGTTGGCGATTTTGGTTGTATTAAACATTCCAATTACGAACATATTGGAGCATCACCAGACGGAATTAATATTAAGAAAAACCATAATTTATATGGTCGTATGCTTGAAATAAAAAACATTGTTAATCGAACTTTATCAGGCATACCAAAATATGAGTACTGGATACAAATGCAATTACAAATGGAAGTATGCGATTTAGATTATTGTGACTTTCTTGAATGTAAATTTACAGAGTATTCATCATATGACAAATTTATAAAAGATGGAATATTTAACAAAACAAATCAATATATGCAAAAGGGTATTATTATTCAGTTATTTAATGGTGTAGAACCATTGTATTTTTATAAACCATTTGATATGGGTAAAGAAGATTTTGAAAACTGGAAAAGCAATATTATTGATAAAAATATAGACTGTTCTTGGATTAGAGACATATATTGGTATTTAGAAGAATATTCATGCGTTCTTGTTGAAAGAAATAAAGAGTGGTTTAGACAATCTGTCGCTGATATAAATTTTATTTGGTCAAAAATTATTTAGAATTTAGGCAATTATATTTATATACTATGAATGTTGTAAAACGAAATGGAACAATAGAAGTTGTGCAGTTCGATAAAATTTTTAATAGATTAAAAACGCTCGGAGATAAGTTTAATTTAAATAATGTAAACTATCATATTATTTCTCAAAAAATAATTGATCAATTATATGATGGAATGAATACATGGGAACTTGATATATTATCAGCAGAACAATGTGCTTCTATGACAACTGATCATTTAGATTATGAAAAAATGGCCGGATATATAAGCATATCTAATCATCATAAAAAAACAGAACATAATTATTATAATTTTATTACAAACATTTATAATAATGGAAATTTAATTTCTGATGAGTATTATCATTTAATTTGTAAATACAAAAATGAATACCAAAATATGTTGGATTATGAAAGAGATTATTTGATTGATTATTTTGGTTTTAAAACTCTTGAGAAAACCTACTTAATTAAGATTAATAATAATATAGAACGTCCTCAACATATGTGGTTAAGAGTTGCAATCGCTATTCATAAAGAAAATCTTGAAAAGGTAAAAGAAACATACGATTATCTATCAAATAAATATTTTACGCATGCGACACCAACTCTTTTTAATTCAGGAACAAATAATCAGCAATTAAGTTCTTGTTTTCTTGAAGCAATGGAAGATGACAGTATTGAAGGTATATTTAATACACTAAAAGATTGTGCCCTTATTTCAAAAAGAGCAGGTGGTATAGGACTTCATATTCATAATATTCGTGCTACAGGAACTGATATTAAAGGAACCAATGGTACAAGTAATGGTATCTCTCCAATGTTAAAGGTTTTTAATTCAACAGCAAGATATGTTGATCAGGGCGGAGGAAAACGAAATGGTTCCTTTGCTATTTATATTGAACCACACCATCCAGATATTGAACAATTTTTGGAATTAAAAAAAAATCACGGAGACGAAGAATCTAAATCCCGTGATTTATTTTATGGTTTGTGGATTTCAGACTTATTTATGAAACGAGTTGAAAATGACGAACAATGGACTCTTTTTTGCCCAAGTAAATGTCCTGGATTATCTAATTTATATGGTAATAAATTTGAGAATAAATACATATATTACGAAAATCAAGGTTTAGGTAATAAAACTATCAAAGCACGGGAACTTTGGTTAAAAATATTAGAAAGTCAAATTGAAACAGGCACACCGTATATGTTATACAAAGATGCAGCAAATAAAAAGTCTAATCAAAAAAATCTTGGAACTATAAAATCAAGTAATCTTTGCACCGAGATTATAGAATATTCTGATAAAAAAGAAACGGCAGTTTGCAATTTAGCAAGCATTGCTGTTAATATGTGTGTAGAAGATGGTGTATATAATCACGATAAACTTCATAATATTTCAAAAATTGTAACATATAATTTAAATAAGATTATTGATGAAAATATTTACCCGATTGAAAAATGTAGAGTAAGTAACTTACTACACAGACCAATCGGTATAGGTATTCAAGGATTGGCTGATACGTTTGCATTATTAAGATTAAATTTTGATTCAGATGAGGCAAAAAAACTAAACGAAGAAATATTTGCTACAATTTATCATGGTTCACTTGAAGCCAGTTTAGAAATCAGTATTGAAAGAAAAAAAATTCTTAAACCTATTATAAGAAAAAAAATGAGAGGATTGTGGCATATCACGTCTAATGAACCATTAAGTACAAATTATGCTATAAACAAATCATTTTTATTACACGATTCAACGACCGAACTAGATAAAACAATAATTCTTGATAAATTAAATAAGGTAAAACCTATCTACACAGAGGTAGAAGATCTAAAACTTGAACACTGTGGTGCATATTCATCATTTGAAGGATCACCTTTATCAAAAGGACAGTTTCAATTTGATTTATGGAATGCTACACCTAGTAATAGATATGATTGGGAAGATATGAGACAGAAAATAATGGAAAATGGAATTAGAAACTCATTATTAATGGCACCTATGCCAACAGCTGGTACAAGTCAAATCCTTGGAAATAACGAATGCTTTGAGCCATTTACGTCAAATATTTATGTTAGACGAGTTAAAGGTGGTGATTTTATTAAACTAAATAAATATTTAGTAAAAGATCTTATTAAATTAAATTTATGGAATAATGAAACAAAAAACAGCATTATTAAAAATAATGGAAGTGTTCAGAATTTAGATATTCCGGATGATATTAAAAAATTATATAGAACTGTATGGGAATTAAAAATGAAAGATATTATTGATATGTCTCGTGACAGGGGAAAATACATTGATCAAAGTCAGAGTTTAAATCTTTGGTTAGAAAATCCGACTGCTCCAAAACTTACATCTATGCATTTTTATGGTTGGAAATGTGGATTAAAAACAGGTATGTATTATTTAAGAACAAAAGCAAAAGCAAAAGCACAACAATTCACAATTGAACCGGATGAAAAAAATGAAGAAGTTATTGCATGTTCTAGAGATAATCCTGATTGCATTTCGTGTGGTTCATAAATCAAATTGTGATTTTATATTGTTATCAAGTATAAAATTATTTTCGATAATTTTTTTACATATTTCTATACTCTGTGAATTATATATATAATCGTTATTAAGAAATAAATCACAATTCACTTTAATACTACATTCAGAAACTGTATTTTTATTTTTACATATTGTTGTTTTCCACATTTTGCTTTCAATACTATGGGTTTGATAAAATAACATCGAATATGGTATTTTATCATCTTCAAGAACCGATTCACTTTTTTCTTCACAAAATCTTACACACAAATATTTAAAATTATTTTTATCTTTGGCAACCATTATATTGTGAGACAAATAGAAAGGACGAAGATCAATGTATGATACAAAGTATTTTTTAAATGATATTTTATATCCATCTATATCAAATAAGTATTCTGATTCTGATAGCTTATCAATGCCTCCTAGCATATCTATCAAATCTGGCAAATAATCCTTTACAAATTCTTTCATTCGTTTCCTAAATAAATGAGGATTTGTTATACATATTGCCTTTTTAAGAGAACTATGTGTATCGATATCATTTGTAAAGAATGCGATTTTGTCAATCAACTCAATCGGAAGGTTCATTTTTACGAATTGCCACTATTATTTAATTTTTTCAATTTTTTACAAATTGATTATAATTCATCGTACAAAAAAAAGTCAGCATATTGCTGTAATATTGTAAAAAAACAACATCCTGTTCTTAAAACTATGTTTTCACGATCATGTATGATTCCTTGCACACCAAACCCAACTGGTATGTGCGAATCGTGTAATTCAGATTGGAAAGAACCCGCATCAGGATGCGGACATAAAGAGTGCTGCGGACCTTATGCTCTTGGAAAAACATATAATAAATATCGCGATAGTCTTATCATTTCAGAAATTTCAAAGTGTACTATTTATGCTGCATCTGAATTCTCAAAAAATATTTCATCCACCCACTACCCATAACTATATTTAATGTAAAATAGTTGGTGTAATGTTGTGTTTAGATAATATAATAGATATCATTAAATCATCATATATATGATTTTTTATTTCTTTAAATTTTTCTCTACATATTAATATTAAAGAATGTCTAGATAAAATATAACCACTGTTACCATCAATATAAGGAACACATTTTCCATCATACTTTTTTTCATACCAACTGCTATATATAGGACATTTATCAAAATGCCAATCTCTTTCAATTACAGTATTTAGTTTTTTACCACAATAGTTTATATCTTTTAATTTATCACTTGTTATTGTAGGTGATATATATACATTTAAATTTTTATTATAATTAATTTTTACTATATGTGTATACATATTTAATTCCTTTATTTGTAGTATTGTTTGAAATGTAAAAAATGTTTTAAATTGCAAATAATCAAATGTATTATTACATTTTATTGTTAAAATATTATTTTTAAATGTGTATTCATCATCTATATTGGGATTAGATATTACAAAAATAATATTTTTTTTTTTTAAAATATTATTTATATCTTTTAAAGAATCTATAAAGATTAGTGTCAATATCATATAATTTATATTAAAAAAAACTTATAAATATATTTATTTATAAATTTAAATGATAGATATTTATATTTATAAAGCTACTGTAAATGATGTTTATGATGGAGATTCAATTACGTGTGATATTGACTGTGGGTTTGGTGTTATTTTAAAAAATCAAAAAATCCGTTTACACGGATTAGATGCCCCAGAGATACGCGGAGAAACAAGAGAATTAGGATTAATATCTAGAGACAAATTGAGAGATAAAATTTTAAATAAAGAAATACATTTAAAAACAATTAAAGATAAAAAGGGAAAATATGGAAGATTTATCGGTATTGTTTTTATTAATTCAGAAAATGTAAACGATTGGTTAGTTAAAAATAAATTCGCTGTAAAAGCAGATTATTAAAATATATATTCACAAGTTATTTCTCTTAGGAAAGGCGATTTTCAAGTAGTTAAATGTATATAATTATTAAAGTTCCAAATAAAGTAATGGATATTATTATTTAATTTTATATTTTTTTTATTTTTAAAATGTTTAATATAAAATTAAAATAAAACTTAGTTGGAGTAAGCAAGACCACCCATACCACTCATGACACGAAGGACATTGTAGTTGGTAGCGTAGACACGAACCTTTGAGGTTGATGCACCGCCAACAGCATTTGATGAAACAACAAGTTGGAGGCAAGCGTTATCAATTCTTGAAAAGTTGCAAGTTCCACTTGGTTGGTGCTCTTCTGGGCGGAGAGCGAATGAGTAGACGTTAATACCAGTATCTGGTGAAGCAGTGTGGTGCTGGTATGGTTGGACAACATCGAAGTATGATCCGAGTCTTTCGCTGAATCTGTCTTGACCATTAAGGAGTAATTTGGCAGTGACAACTGGGTTTTGCCCCCAGCAGTGCATTTTGCGCGACATTTCGCCGAGAACAATTGTACCGGCAGTTGAAACACTTGATTGTGTTTCCTCAGCCATTTGTGGAGTGCCACCGGCTCCACCGAATGCGAATTCGGCCGGATCGAATGAGATAAAGTCAGCATCGGCTGATGCGAGACCTCCCGGCGCGTCTCGGTCGCGACCGCCTAGAGTGTTTTGCACAAAGGCTGTTTCTCTTAAGGCAACATTGAATGCGTTTTTGCCGGAAATATCGCCAAGCTTAACGCCCTGTTGCAATCTTCCACATTCAACATTGCATGCCCATGGTTGAGATAATCTGCTAATTCTGTTGCAGCAGGTATCACCCTTTGATAAGATAAATTCACTGCTCGTTAATGCAAGTGAACCATATCCTAACCATGATCTTGGGATCATATCAGTTGCATCGGAGTAGTTGAATGGCTGGGCACCCATTAAACTGTATAATCCTGCACCACCACAGCAGTTTCCAAATCCTTGTGAAGTATTTCTGTCCCCCGAAGGAGTATCCCAATCGCAAGCTCTTTCTCCAACTTGTTCTGTGAATGAACTGCAATAGTCAACGTGGGCATCTGGTTGAACAACCCAAACAAGTTCCTTGCAAGGATGGTTGAAGTTAAGTTTAATTTTGTTTGATGTGCTTCCAATTGATTCATCTCCAGTGAACTGAAGTTGTTCAATTAAGTATTCGTGTGGGTTTTGTGCCATTCTTCTGCGTTCATCGGTGTCAAGGAAGACATAGTCGATGAAAAGTGAAGCAGAAACTAAGCAGCATGAGTTGTAAGCTCTATCTGCACGTCCTGGTTCCTGCGTGACGCCACCAAGCGCACCAAGAGCGGTGTTGACAGTGTCGACAGTTTTGTCACCAACATCACCCGTGTTCACCCCCCCAAATTTAGGTGCCTTTCCAGCCCCAGTACCGAATTTGCAATTATTATTATTGGATGGTAATCCAAAACCATTAACTTCAACGGCCCATAAGCATTGATCGAGAGTGTTGAATTCTAAGTTAATTTTAACTTCGTGGTATTGTAATGCAATAAGTGGAATGGCAAGACCTGGGTTTCTGCAAAACCAGAATTGAAGCGGAACGTAAAGAGTTGTTTGTGGTAATGCGCGTCTAACTTCGCATGTTTGTGGTGAGTTGCCAGGTTTTGCACAAGGACTGTCGGCAGTGTTGTTTCTGTTTGGGTTGGTTAAGTATGTTAAGTTAGTTGTGTGACCAACCATCTTTTCGTAACCACGTTTTTGAGCATCACTTAGTGACAATTGGTTCCAGATGTGCATCCAGTCACCAAATTGTCTGTCAATTCTTTGACCACCAATTTCAACTTCAACTTGTGAAACAAGTTGTTCACCTGGGTAATCTAACCATCTAGCAGCAAAACCGCCAGTAGCACTTTGGTTAGTTTCGCCAATTGTAGTGTGTGAACCATCAATTTCAGGAAGTGTTACTTGAAGATAAGTTCTGTAAGCAAGATCACCGTTTCTGCTGACAGTGCACTGTACACGTCTTCCGAAATCGGCTTGTCCATTGAAAGTTTGTTCAATGCTTTCAACTGCGAAGTTAGTGTGTCTTCTGTATGTTACTTTCCAGAAAGTAATTTGTGGGTTGCCTGTTAAATAAACATCTTGAGCGCCATAAGCTACTAATTGCATTAATCCTCCTCCCATTTATATATACACAATAGAAAAAAATTTTCAAAAATCCTCAATATTATAATTTTCTAAAATGAATTTTTTTAAATAATCATCTAAAAAAACTTCTTTTTTATTTTCGTGTTTTTTGCTAAATATATAACTATTATTTCGTTTATGTACTTTCCATCCTTTATTGATTGAATTATAAATAAATATCATTTTTTGTAACGTTATACTGTCCATTATATATTTAATTTATAAGTATTTAAAATTTTTAACTATTAATATAATATGGGTTTCAAACATAAGAAAAAGAAGAAAATAGAGGTTGATAAGAATTCGTTGGCGACTGTTGAAAATGTTCATACCAAAATTGTAAATGAAATACAAGAAAAAAATGAAAATATTCCTAAACTTCATGAAAAAATTAATATTTTAAAGGAAAAAAGAAAAAATTCCACTGAAAAAAAAGAAAGAATTCTTATTGAAAAACAAATTAGAGAAATAAAATCTGAAATTAAAAATAATAATTCACTTAAAAATAATTATTATCATGATAATTTAAAATTTTTGTTTAACTACTTTGAAGAAAAAAAGAAAATCAATGATTCAACCCATTCAAAAAAAAAAATAATTAATTCATTTTTTTTTAAAGAAACAAAAGACAAAAAGAATTATGATAATGAAAATAATATTACAAATCAGTATCTTAGAAATGTTAATTATAAATCATTAAATATAAATTCTTACATCGTTAATAGTGATATGTGTGATTGTAAAGGTGAATTGATTTATGTTGAGCACGAGGGTGTCCAAGTTTGCAATATATGTGGAAAAATAAATTCACATATAATCGATCACGATAAACCGTCATACAGAGATCCACCACAGGAAGTTAGTTTTTATGCTTATAAAAGAATTAATCATTTTAGAGAAATACTAGCACAATTTCAAGCAAAAGAAACAACAGACATTCCCGACGAAATTATACAAAATATTAAACATCAAATTAAAAAAGAAAGGATTTCTTTAGATGAATTAACAAATTCCAAATCAAAAGATATCTTAAAAAAATTAGGTTATAATAAATATTACGAGCATATTCCGTTTATTAAAGATAAACTGGGAATAAAACCACCTGTTATGAGTCAGGAACTTGAGACAAAGTTGTGTAATTTATTTATGGAAATAGAAAAACAATATTCAAAACATTGTCCTAATAATCGTGTGAATTTTTTAAATTATTATTATGTATTATTTAAATTATGCGAATTGCTAAAGGAAAAAAAGTTTTTGCCTTATTTTCCGATGCTAAAAGATCAGACAAAAAGAATAGAACAGGATGTTATTTGGAAAAAAATATGTAAAGAATTAAATTGGACGTTTTATCCAACTATTTAATTTCTTGGAAATCCAACTAAATTACCACCGATACCAAATCCGGCACCAGATCTAGCTGCAACAGCCATACTTGGTAAATAAGCGTCTAAAATGCTAAATGTAGCAGCAGCAACTAATGCGATAAGTAAAATTTCATCAACTTTCAATGATTTATTTGGAATGGCATAAGCTGCAATGGCAACCATAATTCCTTCAACAATATATTTTAAAGCTCTTTTAATAAATTCTCCTAAATCTAAATTTCCCATCATTATATAAAATATAAAGAAAAAAATTAATATAATGTATAAAAATACTTATAAACAATATTAACAAATATAAGTATATGCAAAAAGTAGATTTACTTGATGAAGATAAACCAATTACAGGACAAAAATATGTTTGTGTATCCTTTGTTTCACCAGAAAATATTTTAAAAAAAAAAGAACTTTTATTTTTTGAAAGATTCTTAACAACATATGATCATGAAAAAAATAACTCTAAATATGCTAAATTCTTTCAATATATTTCATATAAACATGATATTGAAGTAAATTTACTTTTTGAAGATTATAATGAGTTTTTAAAACTCGAAAGTGAAAAGTTAAAGGAGAATAGTACTAATTTATTAGATGAGTATAAAAACTATATGGATAAAAATGAAGAATCCTTACAGAAAGAGTTTAACGAAAAAAATAAATTTGAAACAAATACAAGAGGGTTGAAAATCCGTGGTTCATATGAAACGGAAGAAGAGGCAAATGATCGCGCAAAAACAATTAGAGAGGGCGATCCAAACCATAATGTATATGTCGGACCAGTGGGTATGTGGATTCCTTGGGATCCAGAAGCATATAAGACGGGAAATGTTCAATATATGGAAGATGACCTCCAGAAACTTATGTTTGAAAAAGAAAAAAATGAAAATGAAGCAAAGGAACACTTCAAACAGAGGATTAAAGATGCAAAAGAAAATGCCATTAAGGAAAATATTAAAAAAGCAGAAAATACAGGTAATAAATTAACTCAAAATTTAGATAATGCTGATTCTGCTGATAAAAAATACGAAGAAGAAGTTGAATTATTAAATAATAATATAAAATTATAATGAATTTAATATGCTAACTAATCTTGAATCTCCTAATTTATAACTTGTCAAAATATAATCATTCGATAAACTATCATTTATAGTTTCTTCAATTAAATATAAATTATCATTCATTTTATATTTTATTATTTTTCTAATTATTTTACAATAATTATATGGAATCGAATAAACATTTTCATTTAGTTTCCATATTTCAGATGAACCAATAAAACCATCTGCTACCTCTTTATCTTTATTATTTAAGTTTTCTAATGTATATTGAACAAGTTTATTATTTTTTATTGTATATTTTCCATTTTCTGTTAAATATTCAACAATAGTAAATCTGTTTACTTCTTTGTTAAATTTCTCTTTTGATATATTTTTTTGAAAATATATTTTCATAATTAATTTATAATGTTATAAAGCATTTAAACCTATTTAATATTATAAATTATTATATATGAAATTTATTACCATAAACAAACACGGAATTATCAAAAATACATCAATGAGAATTAATAATACAGAAAATATTTATAAAAAATGTGGATTTAAAAATAATAATAATTTTTCAAAACATCATACTTGGGAAATAAATATCAAGAATGAATTATTATCTATATCTATGTATGGTAAAGATAATGGTAGAGCATTAAATGAAAACAAATATGATTTACCACCACCATTAGATAATAATTTATTTTTTGGTGATATTGCTATAGTTGCTTTTAATAAAGATACTTCAGAATGTAGTGATTTTAATGATATCATTTGGAATAAAATTTACAATGAACTTATGGGCGGGTTTGAAGATATTGAACATACAGATAATGAAAGTGAGGAATACGAAGAAGAACAATATAATAGTGATGAATTAACAAATGATGGATATTTAAAAGATGGTTTTATTGTTGATGATAATGAATTATCTCATGAATCATACGAAGATGAATAATATTAAATTGATTTAAAAAATGTTAATAATTTTTAATTATAAAATGGAAATTACAAATCCGGAACTTCTTAGAAAAAGAATAGTATTTGAAATAAATAAATATGTAAACTCTAGTGTTAAATCTAGAAATCTTGAAAGGGGAATATATAATTGGTCTATTGATACTGGAAAAACAAAAAAAATTATAACAAAATGGTCAAAAAAAGAATTTTGTGATATATATCTTACAAAGACGTATTCTATATTAAGTAATATAAATAGTAATAGTGGTGTTGATAATACATTTATTATTAATGCCCTTAATAAGGGAGAAATAAAATCATATAAGATTCCTTATATGACACATCAAGAATTGTTTCCCAAACATTGGGAAACAATTATTGCAGATAAAATTATAAGAGACAAGAGCAAATATGAAATTAATCTTGAGGCAGCAACTGATGAATTTAAATGTTGGAAATGTAAAAAACGCAAATGTACATATTACGAATTACAAACAAGATCCGCGGATGAACCTATGACGACATTTGTCTCTTGTTTAAGTTGCGGAAATCATTGGAAATGTTAGTTAACAATCACCACAAGCATCTTCGTTTATACTTCTATTTAGTGTTGCTTCACCCGAACAACGCGTTGTTTTAAAACAACTTAATAATTTATTACTTGTTAATAATCTCTTTGTTAAGTCAGGAGCATTTCTCGTGCGTTCAATGCCGTTAACAGGTACTTCATAAGGGCCATTTCTATCTCCCGCAAGAACATTTTCATATATTCGTGCTCCATATTCTGTAATTTTAGTTCTACTAAATCCAGGTGGATAACAACTTGGATATGTTGTTTGTAAATCAACAAGTAATGTTTCAGCAATAGTACCAAGAATATCGTTACTTGGATTGTTGAAAACATATTTAAGAACTTGTTCTACAGACTTTTTATCTTTACAAACTGAAGCAAGAGCTACGTATATACCCAAATCAATTAAAATATTTGCATCATACATTACTACATTTTCTATTCCATTTTCTTGTTTGCAATAATTAATATTAAATTTAGCATTTACAATATTATTTACACCTCCTCCTGGAGCATTCATATCTCTAACAATATAGTCTGATATAGTTGTTAATAATTCATTTTTCGATAATGCACAACCTCCACATAATCTAAGAAGAGAATGTTTTAAATTTGAATTTGATTTCATAATATTTTTTTTTATATTCATTCTCTTACATGGGTTAAAATATTTACAATTGTTAATAAGTTTATCACTATTTTCATTTATTGGATTAAAATATTCTTTCAATGTTTGTGAATAATCATAACAAGAATCATCTTTATTTTTGAAATTATTTATACATAAAAGATTTTTAAAATCATCATTGCTCGCAAATTTCATTGTAGCTAATTTAAGTAAAAATGCTATGCTCATAGTTGACAATCTATTTGGTTTAGCCTCATCTGATGTATCGGGTGGAACAATGTGTGATGAATCATAATCATAATTACAGGGATCGTCACCTTGTAAATCAACAAACCAACTTTTCCAATTTGTTAAATCGTCTTCAATTTCCTCCTCTTCCTTATCCTTTTCCGTGTCGTCTCTCCCTGCAAGACAACCATTCCAGTCAAGTAAACCCATTTGAATTAGTTTTAAAAGTCCACTTACATGTTTATATCCAGTTGGATTTTGAAGTCTTTTTGTTCC
>Ga0115572_10002162_pt1 | contig 15774 bp, 15 predicted proteins | sample COGITO_mtgs_1206_FD_88681 | JGI IMG/M metagenome (GOLD analysis project Ga0115572, IMG submission 88681) | Pelagic marine microbial communities from North Sea - COGITO_mtgs_120607 | ecosystem: Environmental > Aquatic > Marine > Epipelagic | place: Germany:Helgoland, sampling site Kabeltonne... | reverse complement strand
TCATTGAATACACACTGGGTAACAGTTGAAGGACAAAGAATAAAAAGAGTATCTAGGGAAGTCACCACTATTATTATTCAACAAGCTTCATTTAAGGTTAGTGAAATTGGTGCATATGTAATAAAAGCTAGATACGTATCGTCGAATAATTAAAGTAATATTTTTGATGCTAAAAAAACAAGAAGCAATTGCTTTATCAGTGATCGAAAACCTCATACTTAGAGTTTCGATCACTTAAAGTTACTTAAACTTAAAATTTAATCCGACTTATGTTCACGAGCAAGATACTCGTGAGACTGCATTTCTAACATGCGTGAGGTCGTGCGTTGGAAAGGAAATTCTAAACTACCACCAGAATATATTTCGTGAATCGGTGCATCTGCCGACATAATCACTTTTACACCGCGATCATAAAATTCATCAATCAAGTTTATAAAACGTCGGCCTAAGTCATCATTCTTTACGCCCATTACTGGCACGTTAGATATTAGGATTGCGTGATAAAGTTTGCCCATTTCGATGTAGTCATTCTGTGAGCGTGGGCCGTCACACAAACCTTCAAACTCAAACCATGCAACATCATCGCAAATGGCCTTGGCTGGAATAGTTCGCCCTAAGATCTCAATTTCAGCATTTAACTCTACATGTTTCGCATCTGGAATTAAGCTATCGAAGCTTTTTTGAAGACTGGCTTCCGCACCACCATCAAGCGGGAAGTGATAAAGCTCGGCTTGTTCTAGTGTACGTAAGCGATAATCAACACCACTATCGACATTCACAACATCAGTATATTTATTGAGAAGTTTGATCGCTGGCATAAAGCGATCACGCTGCAAGCCGTCTTTGTATAAACCATCAGGCACAATGTTGGATGTCGAAACCAATGTAACGCCACGGGCAAACAGTTCTTCCATCAAGCCACCTAGAATCATTGCGTCGCCGATATCGGATACAAAGAATTCATCAAAGCAAATAACAACGGCTTCTTGGGAGATCTGCTCGGCAATCGCAGTTAACGGATTTTTAGTACCTTCAAGCTTCGTCAGGTCACTGTGAACACGCTGCATAAAGCGGTGAAAGTGCGTACGCATTTTGCGTTCAAACGGTAGCGCATCGTAAAAAGTATCAACTAAATAAGTTTTACCGCGCCCTACACCACCCCAGAAATACAACCCCTGAATTGGCGCTTTCTGTTTTTTAGCGAACAGCTTGCTAAAAACACCTTTATTCTTCGACTTTTCATAGTCAGCCACCAGCTCGTCATATACGCGCTGAAGGTGCTTTACTGCTTTTTCTTGATCGGCATCATAAGAAAAGTCGTCACGTTCTAAATCTTTTTTATAGAGTTCTAAGGGCGTAGACAATGAAATTTCCTCATAATGGCCAAAGCGTCGCTTTCTATATGTATTAACCATAGAAGCATAGCTAAATAATTGGGCGCAATTTAACCTAAAATGAGGGATTTTAACAGTATTCTTAGTATTCACAGGGTGAATATTATCTCAAGATACCTGCATTTCAGGCTTGATTCTGTGTTACAAAATACTCATCAACTGCATCTCACCTGTCATCACACTGCGTAGAATGAAATACGCAAATAGACCTGCCGGACCAAACATCAGCGTCAGGATTAAACACGGCAATAACAGCAACTGATGAATATCATAGCGCGCCGCATCGGCAACAATGAATGCCCCAACCGCTAGATCAAAGGCTAAATAATGCACCCAGCCCGCTAATACAGCACGAGGAGATTTGAATAAGTTCATCACGCCTTTTAACGACCAAAAATTGCCTCCTACTCTCTGTCCAGGTTCATCCAAGTGCTTTCCTAAAAAGATCAAATAGGTATATAGAGCGCACAACAATAAAATCACGATACCCATCGTCACGGGTAAGCTGTATTCCCAACCAGGGAATGCGGCTAATAATATCCAACCGACTAAGGCAAAGCGTGAGGCTATTTTAAAAATTAGAGACAACTTTTGCATGGGACTTCCTATAAACAGCTATTTTATTATTTTTGGTTTAACGAGATTCTAGTAAGGCCGTCAAGTCTTCTAAAAACGTATTTTTTAAATCAATTAAACGCCCATGAAAGAAATGACTCGCACCTTTAAAAATGTGCCAATGCGGCTGTGGTGTTAATAAATCGACCCAGTGCTCTACTTCGTCAAATGGCACAACTTCATCGGCATCGCCCATATAGACATGGCTTTCAAATTCAAATGGCAGGCTACTAGGTGCTTCAAAATGATGGACTGCGGGGGCGACAAGGAATAGACCTGATATTTTTTCCGGAAAGTTGCTAGCAAATAAACAGGCAACTCCAGAGCCAAAAGAAAAACCTGCCAAATAGACTTTCTGCCAGCCTAGTTGATTAATCGCATAATCAACAACCGCCCCAAGATCATCTTGCTCGCCCTTGCCGTGGTCATGCTCGCCTTCACTGTGGCCAACACCTCGAAAGTTAAAACGAATCGTATCTAAATGAATCTGATTACCGTCAACTTCAATTTCTAATCGAGCAGCCCCACGAACTAACGTCGTTACGACTTTATTATCCATTGTTCCTGAATATAAAGGATGCGGGTGACACATAATAAGGCCAGCCTTTTCAACCGCTAATGATTCATCACGAACATGTTCGCCAAGCCTTATTTCTAATTGCCCTGCTGGCCCTTCTAGTTGCAACGCTTTTTCTGACCAGGTCTTTGCTGACATCTAATCTACCTACTTTATTCGTATTAACTTCACTATCAAATTCACAATTAACTACTAGGCCCGTATGGAGGCATAATGGTAGAGAGTATTGACCAAACTTTCTACATACTCTTATATCCAAACGTTATTAGAATCATCTTTTTATATACCCCAGCTCTTGATATAGTAGCGCTATCTTAGGGATGTAGCTTAAATCATTTTTGAATTGCACCCTGTTATCACTTTTTGTTCACAAACTACGAAAGCGATTATGACTGAGTATAACCTGACTCACCTAAAACAATTGGAAGCTGAAAGCCTCCATATCATCCGCGAAGTAGCTGCCGAATTCGATAATCCGGTAATGCTTTATTCTGTGGGTAAAGATTCTGCGGTAATGCTGCATTTAGCGCAAAAAGCGTTTTTTCCAGGCAAACCTCCTTTTCCGTTGATGCACGTCGATACCTTGTGGAAATTCAAGGAAATGATCGAATTTCGTGATCAAATGGCTAAGAAAGTTGGTATGGACTTACTTGTTCATACTAACCCTGAAGGCAAGGCTGCTGGAGTAGGACCTTTTACACACGGTTCTTCTAAGCATACTGATATCATGAAGACTCAAGCGCTTAAGCAAGCGCTAGACAAATACGGCTTTGATGCTGCATTTGGTGGAGCACGTCGTGATGAAGAAAAGTCTCGTGCAAAAGAGCGTGTTTATTCTTTCCGTGACGAAAACCACCGCTGGGACCCTAAAAATCAGCGTCCTGAGTTGTGGAACATTTATAACGGTAAAGTGAACAAGGGCGAAAGCATCCGTGTTTTCCCATTGTCTAATTGGACCGAACTCGACATCTGGCAGTACATCTTCTTGGAAGGCATCGACATTCCAAGCTTGTACTTAGCGAAAGAGCGTCCTGTTGTTGAACGTGATGGCATGCTACTTATGGTAGATGATGAGCGCTTGCCGTTAGAAGAAGGCGAAACTCCAGAAATGAAGATGGTTCGCTTCCGTACTCTTGGTTGTTATCCATTAACCGGCGCTGTGGAATCTGAAGCAAATACATTGCCTGAAATTATTCAGGAAATGCTGCTAACCACTACGTCTGAGCGTCAGGGCCGTGCAATTGATCACGATTCTTCCGCGTCTATGGAAAAGAAAAAGCAAGAGGGTTACTTCTAATGTCACACCAATCGAATCTGATTGCTGAAGATATCCTTGGCTATCTAAAGCAGCACGAAAACAAACAAATGTTGCGCTTTCTTACTTGCGGCAACGTAGATGACGGTAAATCGACTTTAATCGGCCGTCTTCTTTATGATTCCAAGATGATCTTTGAAGATCAGCTTGCATCAATTGAAAATGATTCTGTTAAATCTGGTACTCAAGGCGACAAAATCGATCTTGCGCTATTGGTAGATGGTTTAGCCGCTGAACGTGAGCAGGGCATCACTATTGATGTTGCTTACCGTTACTTCTCTACAGAGAAGCGTAAGTTCATCATCGCAGATACACCAGGACACGAACAATATACTCGTAACATGGCAACAGGTGCTTCTACCTGTGACCTAGCGATTATTTTGATCGATGCTCGTTATGGTGTACAAACTCAGACTAAACGTCACTCTTATATTGCGTCTCTTCAAGGCATCAAGCACGTTGTTGTTGCGATCAACAAAATGGACTTGATGGACTTTAGTGAAGAACGTTACAACGAAATCAAAGAAGATTATTTAGAGTTTTCTAAGAACCTAAATATTCCTGATATTCAATGTGTTCCTCTGTCTGCACTAGACGGCGATAACATCGTGAACCGCTCTGAGCGCTCACCTTGGTATACCGGCAAGACTTTGATGGAAATTTTGAACACAGTAGAAGTATCTGAAGATAAAAATCTTGAGAACTTCCGTTTTCCTGTTCAATACGTTAACCGCCCTAACCTCGATTTCCGTGGATTCTGCGGTACTGTTGCTTCTGGTAAGGTACACCCTGGCGATACGGTTATGGCATTGCCATCGCGTAAAACCAGCACTGTCGATCGAATCGTTACCTTTGATGGCGATTTAGACGAAGCTTTTAATGGCCAAGCCGTTACTATCACCTTGAAAGACGAAATTGACGTTTCTCGTGGCGATATGTTGGTTCACATCGACGACCTTCCTACTGTTGCTAGCAAAGTAAATGCTGACATCGTTTGGATGGCAGATGATGCTTTGGTTCCGGGCAAACAGTACGACGTTAAGTTCTCATCTGCATTAACTCAAGGCGCTGTGAGTAAGATTCACCACCGCGTTGACGTTAACACGATGGAACAGCACGATGCTGACCAGGTTAACCTAAACGAAATCGCGCTATGTGAAGTAACACTGACTAAGCCAATGTCGTTTGACTCATACCAAAATAACCGTGCAACGGGTGCTTTTATCATCGTTGACCGCCTAACCAACGTAACGGTTGGCGCAGGTATGGTTGTTGGCGAAGCACAAGACAGTGATGGCGATACAAGTGTTGTTTCTGCTGAAGATAAAGCCAAGCGTTTTGGCCAGCAACCTGCGATCGTAGCGATCAATGGCAGCAACCCAGAAGTAACTGCACAAGCTCTTGACCGTCGTTTATTCGAAATGGGCAAAGCTGCTGCAATCGCAACCAACGAACAGGCTGATGTATTGAAAAATGCTGGCCTAATCGCATTAGTTGCCGGTGGCGCTGACGATGCAAACATTAGTCTAGCGGCTGATGAAGACAGCCTAGATACGATGATTGCTACGCTGCAAGAGAAAGGCATCGTTTAATATTCGCGTTAAGCTGAATTTTAAAAGATACTTTCTTTTTATAAAAAAGCGGACTGTAAACCTAGCAATAGGCATACAGTCCGCTTTTTTTATGCCTACTGATTAGCGCACTGCTAGACCACTGACAGGTAAGAATGCTTGTTGGTCTAAGCCATTGAATAAATTAAGAAATACTCACGAAAAAAGTATAAAAAAGAGCGAAAAACTCTTGACGAAAACTCAAATGGTGACATAATACGCGCCACTTGAGAGGCACTAGCTTCAATATCAAGTATAGCTATGTAGCTCAGCTGGTTAGAGCACAGCATTCATAATGCTGGGGTCGGCGGTTCAAGTCCGCCCATAGCTACCAGATTCTAAAAACCCGCTAATGAGCAATCATTAGCGGGTTTTTTTATGCCTACGACTCCAATGCAGGTAAAAAGTAGTTATCCCACAACTTGCGATAGCGCTCTTTATGCCAGCCAATATGACCAATGCGTTTCTGATCAATATCCGACGGTTTAATTTTCACCATCGTCTTATCAGCTCCGGTGAAAAATTCATGCAGCATTTCTACGTTTTTCATCGACATCATATCGTCATCTGTAAAAGCAATAGAAGTGATTGGCATTTTTGTATTGGCGAAGTTCTGCCTTAACCAATCACCCTCATAACCAACTGCATAATCTTTTTTCAAACACCAGCGACGCCATTGCATAATTACGCCCTTAGGCAGGTTACACATAATGCCGATTTTATCCCCAGGGAAATACCCCAAGAAAGGCACAGTTGCAGGCACTAAGAAATACCATAAAAACCACGCTACTCGCTTTGTAGGTGGTGCGTTATACCACCAAGTTCCTGTACCAGCACCAACAGTGATAGCTTTGGAAATATCGTCTGTGTTTTCCATAAATCCCAGTAAATGAGCACCGACACTGTGTCCGATCCAAGTAATTTTTTGCTCTGGGAATTCAGCTTTCACAAAATTCAATACCGCTGGGCAATCATACTTCCCCCAGCTCAACTTATCACTTTTGCTGTATTTAACATGGCGATCGATTGATAAACCAATGCCGTCATAATCAAATGTCACTGCGGTATAATTATGTTCGGTTAACCAGTTAGCAAAGTCTTCGTATAAGCGCTGCGCCACACCTGTTGCCGTAGCGATAATACAAACGCCCTTACTCTGCCCTTCCTCTTTCGCCGGAAAGACCTGAGCAGTGATCGTATGCCCTGCTGCAGTTTGTAATACTTCTGTTTTCATACTTCATTCCTATCTTTACGCCAGTGTTGGTTCGTCACTCATCGCTCAACTTTTGTATTGAAAATCTATTTGAGCGGTAAAAAACAGATGAACCGGATTAAAATCGTTTAATAATAAAATTTAAAAATTTAAAAACTGTTTCCATTTCTTCGTCACTAAACTCATCAGTAAACAAAGTATTCATTTCATCGATAAAAGGCATCAATGCAAGTGCCTTTTTAACGCCCTCGGGCATTGGATAAAGTTTAATGGCTCTAGCATCTTCCTCACTAACACTGCGCTCTAATAGTTCGTTTTTTTCCATACGAGCGATCAGTCCTGTTACTGCTGATTTATTCAGTGACAATGCTTTTACGACATCCTTTTGCAAGCAGCCTGAATGTTTCACAACATACAGCAATGCGGCAAGTTGAGTCACTGAGGCATCAAAGGTCTGCTCACAGGCCTTATCCACATGGTTGAACAGTTTTCTTTGTGCCATGTTAAGTAAAAAAAATAGACGTTTATCCACAGCTTGGGGCCTTCTCAATAAAATAGTACACATGTAAACTAATTATAGTTTACATGTGTACTATAAAATTATGCAAGTATTATTAAGTGCGAGTTTTATAAAGAAGGTTTTTTCAATGGATTAAATAAAGGGATAAACAGAGGGATAAAATAGACTGATACTTATTTTAAGCGACGGCTCCAATTGCCGGCATGTTCTCGATCACAAGCCTCTTCGCTATCAAATTTTATGTGCTTATGCTTTTTAGGCAATTGAATACCCGCCGCGCTTAATTGATCAATAATGCTATTCATCAAGTGTTCATGCTGCGGCGAGTTCAATAATTTGACTAGGTGATCTTGAGTCTCAAAAATACAAATAACCGTTAGAGATCGTGGAAAGTCTTTATAATTAACCAAGTGTGTTAACCATTGAAAGCCATTAATCTCTTTCAATGATTCTTCGCACACATTGGTTAATACTTTAACAATCGTATTCTCTAACGCTTTATCTGTTTTTTTCATGGTCTTTATTTACTACTTGTACTTTTTTTGCTTTTACCTTTGCCTTTACCATAGTATGGCGAGCTGTTATCAGAACCCGTATGTCCTGCACGTTGATGCTTAGGTACATAGTTTAGAATGGATACAGGCACTGTTTTACGAACCGGAAAGCCTTCAATTTCTTTACGATCAATAATGTGCTTTAAACGGCTTTCAATAGCGCATAGATTTTTAAAGTCACCCATCGCAACAAATGAAATTGCTTCACCCAAAAAGCCTGCACGCCCTGTACGACCAATACGGTGAATGTATTCTTCTGGTTTAAATGGTAAATCGTAGTTTACTACGCGTGTTAATGAACCAATATCAAGACCACGTGCCGCAATACCCGTTGCTACTAAATATTTTAAGTCACCTGATTTAAAATCGGCTAAGGTTTTTTCACGCATTGCTTGGCTTCTATCACCATGAATACAATCTGCTTTAATTCCACGCTTTTCTAGCTGGCTAACCAACTTAGCTGCACCGTGTTTTTTCTCAATGAAGATTAATGCTTGATCCCATTTTTCTTCAAGAATCAAATGACTAAGCAAGGCTGATTTAGTATCTTTGTCTACTGTGATTAACCACTGGTTAATTGTATCGGCAGATGTCGAAGAAGGAGAAATATTAATATCTTCTAAATCGTCATAGAATTCTTTATTCCCTAAACCGCTATTTTCAAAGCCAATACCTTCCATGCTATCACCAGAAAAACTATCCGCTAACTTGCGAACATCTTCATTGATAGTGGCAGAAAATAATAAATTCTGACGTTCTAGAGGTAGGCGCTCAATGATTTTACTAATGTCATCGATAAAGCCCATATCTAGCATGCGATCAGCTTCATCTAAAATAAGCATTTCTACTTCATCAAAATACAAGGCACGCTGATGCAGTAAATCTAATAGACGACCCGGAGTCGCCACTAAAATATCAACACCGTCAATCAGGCGTTCTTTTTGCTCTTCCATATCTACGCCGCCATACAGTGCCATAGACGTTAGATCAACATATTTGCTGTATTGAGCAACGCTGGCTTCAATTTGCACCGCCAGCTCGCGTGTAGGCGTTAGGATTAAAGCGCGGATGCGCTTGCCGCGAGTTGTCGGCTGCTTTCCTCTTTTAGTCACCTTGCTCAACTTTTCTAATAGTGGCAAGACGAAGCTGGCGGTTTTACCTGTACCGGTTTGAGACGTTCCTAGGATATTTTTACCCTTCAAAACGGCAGGAATAGCCTCTCTTTGAATCGGCGTTGGCTTGGTATAGCCCAAATCTTTGACCGCTTTAATAATAGGGTCGCTTAAGCCAAGCTTGGAAAATGACATAGGAAGAGTCTCAATATAAGGTAATTGGGGCTAAAAAAGGAATCGTACAAATGAAGTTAGTACAGAATATCCCTACAGTATAACAGCAAGCAGGTATTAAGCAGAGAACAGGCATAAAAAAAGCGCTAGCTTTCAGTAAAGAAAGGTAGCGCCTTGTATCCGGTTTTCTAGATTAACTCGCAGCCTCTAATGAAACCGCCTCTAGCGTAACAGGTACGCCATTGACCGCCGCATTACCGCATAAGGTATCAATCAGAGTATCGTCTGTAAGGTCGTTCACACTAACACCAGCATTGGCCTGTGCAATTTTTTGCTTAACACCTTTACGACCATGACCCCAACCATGTGGAATACTCACAACCCCTGGCATCAGTTCATCAGTAACTTCCGCTTCAATATTTACACTGCCCACTCGTGAGGTTACCTTCACTAGCTGGCCTTGCTCAATTCCTTTCTGCTTGGCCGTTTCAGGATGAAGCATCAAGGTGCAGCGTGATTTACCTTTCACTAAACGCTGACTATTGTGCAGCCACGAGTTATTACTGCGTACATGACGGCGACCAATTAATAAGATCTGATCATCATTATATTGCTGCATCATTTCTTTTACGCGATCGAGATCACCTTGATAAAAATCGACATTTAAATGAATTTTCTTATCTTTATGTTTTAAGCCCTTAGGCAGCATATTCTGCAAAGGCCCTAGATCGATTCCGTGAGGATTTTTCTTCAGCTCTTTTAAGTTAACCTGTGGATAAGGTCCACGCTTTAACCCCTGTCCTAATAAGAATTTTGGCCCTAACACTTTCGTTAACCAGCGTTCGATCTTTGTCGCCATTGGTGCATTTTTATTTAAACGTTTTGCAAGTTCTAAAGTAATTTCCCAATCGTGCTTTTCGTTCGGTTTTTTCTTAAATAACGCGGGGGAATATTTGGCAACATTATGCACAGCAAAACCGTTGAAGGTTAAATCGTAATGGTCACGCTCTAAGGGCGAAACTGGCGGTAAAATAATATTGGCATGTCTACTGGTTTCGTTAATGAAATAATCGATTGATACCATAAATTCTAATTGCGATAAGGCTTTATCTAATTTATCGCCATTAGGTGTACTTATTACTGGGTTACCTGCAACGTTAATAAAACCTTTTAACTGGCCCTCACCTTCCACCAGCATTTCATCAGCCATGGCAACAACAGGATAATCACCGTTAAAATCAGGTAGTTTTTTAACGCGGCTAAAGCGTTTTGCTAAGTAGCCAGGACCCGTATTATTTACCAGGTCAACTGCAGGATCTGGGAACATTAACCCGCCAACTTCATCCAAACGGCCAGTGACAATGTTCATTACCATAATTAAGTATTGGCTTAATAGACCAAACTCTTGCACCGACACACCCATTCGGCCGTACATCACTGCACTTTCCGCTTCGCAGTATTCTTTAACCAAGCGTTTGATTTCCTCGGCTGAAATTCCAGTGATACCTGCCACAGATTCTGCGCTGTAATCTTGAGCAAACGTTGCGATACGATCTATTTCAGTAGCAAGTGCTGCTGCTCGATTAGAGCTTGTGGTATTGGCAAAACCCTGCTGATAAATTTCATTCAACATAGCCAGTAATAATAAAACGTCGGTCGCAGGACGAATAAAGTGATGCTCACTCGACAGTTCTGCAGTTTCTGTACGACGCGGATCAATCACCACAACTTTTCCGTCACGGGCTTTAATGTCTTTTATCTTCTGACGCATATTCGGCGCCGTCATGATACTGCCGTTAGAGGCGAGTGGATTACCACCAATAATTAACATGTGCTGTGTACGATTAACGTCAGGTACAGGAATACGCAGCATGTGCCCAAATAAGTGCATACAAACAATATGATGCGGAAGCTGATCGATAGAGGTAGCAGAGAAACGACTACGAGATTTCAAACTGGTTAGTAAATGTTTGGTGGTTAACATGCTACCCATGTTATGAACATTCGGGTTACCTAAATAAATACCCAGAGAGTTTTGTCCGTGATTTTTTTGCAGGGTTTGAATACCCGCTGCTACTTTATCAAGAGCTTCTGGCCAGCTAATTTCTTTCCAGCCATCAGCCGTTCTTTCAACTGGCTGATGAAGGCGGTCAGGGTCTTCGTATAAGTCTTGAAGCGCGGTGGCTTTAGGGCAAATATAGCCTTTCGAAAAAGGATCGTTCTTATCCCCCTTAATCGATAACACTTTTTCACCGTCGTGCTTTACTTCAATTCCGCACATTGCTTCGCATAATGTACAGGTTCCGAAATGCAGTTTTTCATCAGCCATTATTATTCTCTCTATTTTTCTATCATCTTGTATTTATTTTTGTTTATTATTTTCGAGATTTTCTATTCTATTTCACATAAAACTAAAGCGCTTTCATCCGGCTCTTATCAACAAATAAGTTCCTAAACAATCCATCAAAACTAAGACATAGAATCTTAATGGCTTGCGCTCTTGAGTAGCGCTGTTGGTGGCACCCTAAAATCAACTCATGGACTTGTGCGGCGGACATATCAACACATAGGTTCACATTACTTCGATCAAATGAGCGCTCTGACAACACCATTCCTTGTATAAATATCTCAGCCCACTCACCTTGAATGTCAGTAATTAAATTACCTAACCCTTGTGAGGGCTTATCCAAAGAAGACTGAGAAAAACGCGGGCGGTCTTCGATTAAACGCTGAAATAATTCAATATTCTGAAAGGCTGAATCAAAGATCATGCTTAAACATTCCTGACAACGCTGATTAAATTCTTCTTTAGTCAAGGCATCATAATCTTTCAACATATTCACCCAAGCCATACGCATTGGGGATAAGTAATTTTCTTTTAGCTGTTGGCTCAATTCACTTTGCAATTCATCTAAGCTAGCGAAATGATTATAGAAACTGGGTTGAGCAATGCCTGCGCCCTTAGCGACTTTATTCATGCTCATGCCCTGAGCGCCTTCTTGGCTATACAGAAGTAAGGCACTTTTTAATAAGGTGCGGCGAGTTTTTGCTTTCGCTAGCTCGCGCTTAGATTCTGCAGGTGAACTGACTGCCATAAAAACTGCCTTACCCATCACATTACTGTCACATTCTTAAATTTTACTTCGACTATAAGGCTATAGTCATTTAAGCTATAAGTCTATAGTTGAACTAATAACGATAATTCAGGCTTCTAAACATGTCATCTCCGGCTTTTACTCCATTCACATTACCCTGTGGCGCAACACTGCCCAATCGATTAGCTAAGGCGGCGATGGAAGAAAATATGTCCGATGAAGGACAAATCCCTGGCCCTAATATGCTACGTTTGTATCAACGATGGGCAGAAGGTGGCACTGGTTTATTGATTACTGGTAATGTGATGGTTGATGGCCGAGCAATGACAGGGCCTGGTGGCATCGTATTGGAAAAAGATTCTGATATAGCTCCATTTAAAGCTTGGGCTGAAGCCGCCAAAAAGAACAACTCTCAAGTTTGGATGCAGATCAACCACCCCGGCCGTCAAGTCTATGCTGCTATGGGCGGCGATGTGTTATCTCCTTCAAATATTGCACTCGACCTAGGTAAGCACTCTCATTTGTTTGGTAAGCCTAGAGCCATGACCCATAAAAATATCCAGCAGCTAATTCAACGCTTTGCTGATACCGCTTTAAAAGCCGAACAAGCAGGTTTTGATGGTATTCAAGTTCATGGCGCTCATGGGTATTTGATCTCTCAATTTTTATCACCATTAACCAATAAGCGTAACGATGAATTTGGTGGGACGATTGAAAATCGTATGAAATTATTGATTTCAATTATTCAGGCTATTCGCGCTCAGGTGTCCCCTACTTTTGCGGTTGCGGTAAAAATAAACTCTGCCGATTTTCAGCGTGGTGGCTTTGATTCTGATGATGCTAAAACGGTGATTCTTGCACTGAATGAATTAGACGTTGATCTAGTGGAGCTTTCAGGTGGTAGTTATGAAAGCCCTGCTATGCAAGGCAATGCCGCAGAAAGTTCATCATCAGGTGGACGCACTCTTCAGCGCGAGGCGTACTTTTTAGATTTCGCTAAAGAGATTGCTCAAGTTGCTACTATGCCGATTATGACAACCGGAGGAGTAAGACGCTTAGCCATCGCAGAAGATGTTTTAGCTAACGGAATTGATATTGTGGGTATGGGAACAGCACTTGCGATGAACCCTTCATTACCGAATGATTGGAAAAAAAATGATCAGCTAATCGCGCATAACCCAGCGGTTCAATGGAAAGATAAGACGTTGAGCTCTATTGCTACCATGGCGGTTATTAAGCGTCAGCTACAAAGAATGGGCAAAGGGCTTGAACCAAAAGTAAATGCATCCCCCCTGTTTTCGTTAATTCGTGACCGACTGCGTCTAAAGAAATTAACGAAGCGCTATCACGAGTTTCTTAATTAAAGCTAATATTCATAGACTAAAATAATGAATTGAAAAAATAGCGAATTGAAAGAATAGCGCACATAAAAAAGCAGAAGCGATCTTAACGATGACTTCTGCTTTTTTGTTTTATAAGGCTAACTTTCTCGTTAGCATCATAATTTACTTTTTCGACCTACTTTTTCTGTAAGCTTTTCCAAAGAACCATACTAACGTTTTCAATAAACGCTGGATCTTCTTTTTTCATAGTCGATACAATTTGTTTATTCATTTGCGTTTTGTTTTGACCATAAATCCAACGGTTTTTATTAAATAACTTGGCAAATTCTGCAACGCCTGCATCCAACTCTTCTTGGTTAGCAAAGATCGCTTCTACCACATTATTGTCTAACAACTCTTGTGCACCTACTCGCTGGCCAGACATCGCTAAACGATTAAAGAAAGCTTGTGGAATTGCTTTGTTAATTAATGGGAACATAGAAGGTACGAAAGGCACCAACACATCTACTTCAGGGAAGCAGAAGAAGCCTTTGTCAGATTTCATAAAGCGGAAATCACATGCACATGCCAATACGGAACCATTACCGTATGTATGACCATTTAAGGCAGCAATGATTGGCATTGGGAAGGTCACAATACGCTTTAGCAAGCCCGTTAGGTCTGTCATAAAGCCAGAAATAATCTCTGGTGTATTGGTTGGTTGAGACATCCAAGCAAGATCGACCCCTAGAGACCAGTTCTTTTCACTTGAAGACGTCAAAATAACCGACTTAATCTTTTGATCGGCTTCGATTTGATCAAGGTGTTGATTAAATTCAGCTAAAAATTCAGGATTATGGCGATTTTCAGCCGTATTCATGGTTAATACAGCAATGCCTTTTTGCAATTCAATCTCTATTAAACGTGTCATCAAAACCTCATTCGGCGGTATTCCAGTCAGTTTAAAGCCGATTGGTAATAAATCCTGCCGTAATATATACAGTGGAAACATATCAGAGCCCACAGTGTATAAAAATAGAACAAACTTTTCATCACTATTTTATGATTATTGATTACAAACTAAATCCAAACTCTTCCTCTATTCACGATATAATCTCGACCAACAACAAAACGGTAATAGGAAAATTGGCTAATGGTTATGAACACTAAGATTTACAAGCAAGTACATACTTTGGCTAAAGACATCTTAAGAGCTTCTGAATATGAAGACCAAGCGAGTTTCGATAAGGGCTACACTCAATTAAAGCAAGTTTGCGAAGCTCACGAAGGGACACCAAAAGATCACCCTGTACAGTGGGAAACATTAGCCGACTTCACCGAAGATTATGAGCTAGCGATTTCAATTTATGAAAAGGCCTTGGTAAAAGCAGAAGCAATTAGCTCAATTGATTTCTGTTCGTCCATTGGCTATTCATTAGCCACAATGAAACTAGAACTAAACGATAAAGAAGGCGCGATTGCGAGTCTCGAAAAAGCCAAGATTACTAGTGGTGACATTGAAGATAAAAATCTAAAAGCTGAAATTCATGATTTGTTAACCAAGTTAAAATCAGCAAGCTAAGTACGACTACGTCATGCTTTTAGTTCAGTGAACTGAGCTGAAAGCAACTGGCTTAGATCATCACTATTCATTTCAATCTCTAAACCTCGTTTTCCTGCACTCACAAAAAAAGTTTCAAAATCTTGCGCTGAGCTATCAATAAAAGTACGCAGCCGTTTCTTTTGCCCTAATGGACTCACTCCTCCTAAGACATACCCTGTTGAGCGCTCTACATCTTGTTTGTCTGCCATCGTGGCTTTTTTCGCCTTCGCGGCTTTGGCAATATGCTTCATGCTCAGCTTTGAGGATGCAGGAATCACCGCCACTGCAAGCTCTTTACTATCAAGTATAACCACCAATGTTTTAAAAACCTGATCCGCAGATATACCCAATTTTGTGGACGCTTCTAAACCATACGATTCACCAATCCGTGAAGAACCTGCTTCATGATGATACTCATGAAGGATATGTTTAATTCTTTTCTTTTTTACAAGATCAATGGCAGGTGTCATACAGATTCTTCACTGTTAATTGGATATATGAAATGGGCAACTTGCGGTAGTCTTTTTAACCATTTTCTCTGGCCCTAATGGACAGCCTTGGTACCCACTTGGGTAACTTTTATAATACTGCCCTAAATAACTACCTTCAAAGCTTTTATTCTGCCAGGGGTTTATATAACGCTGCGCTCTTCTACGAACAGCCATAAAGC
>Ga0115572_10002158_pt1 | contig 15786 bp, 13 predicted proteins | sample COGITO_mtgs_1206_FD_88681 | JGI IMG/M metagenome (GOLD analysis project Ga0115572, IMG submission 88681) | Pelagic marine microbial communities from North Sea - COGITO_mtgs_120607 | ecosystem: Environmental > Aquatic > Marine > Epipelagic | place: Germany:Helgoland, sampling site Kabeltonne... | reverse complement strand
CATAGGCACTTACTCTCATCGTTGTTACTTCTTAAAAGGGACTGCCATTCTTGCAAAGTAACGCCTTGATATTAAGCCCCTATGAAACGCTGAATTCTGCATCTTGAGGTGGCTTGGGTATATTCGTTTTTAAGTAAAGCAGAGCCTAGAATGTGGGTGTTCCCCATAGATAGGCTCTAAAGCTTTATATTGCCGCGCAGCGCTTTGGTTTGTCCATGCTTGGTTTTTTTATCCATACGCTTGCGCTGCGAACTTCTGCTTGGTTTTGTTGCACGGCGAGCGCGTTGTAGCTTCGTGGCTGATACAATTAAGTCTTTTAAACGCTTTAATGCATCTTCTCTGTTGAGTTCTTGTGTTCGATGGCTTTGCGCCTTCAAAACAATAACGCCTTCTTTTGTAATTCGACTATCATTAAGTTGCAGCAGGCGCTGTTTGTAAAAGTCAGGTAATTTTGAGCGATTAATATCAAAACGCAGGTGAATAGCGCTAGCCACTTTATTAACGTTTTGCCCACCAGCTCCTTGCGCCCGTATCGCGGTGAGTTCTACTTCCCACTCATCGATTGTTACTGTATTTGAGATAATTAACATTAGGTTCAGATAGTTTTGTCAAAATAGCATTGTAACATTTGTTAGTAGTTGAGCCCACATATTGGCGCTTTACTCACAGATATACTTTAATCAAGCAGACTATTTATAAGGAATTTAACATGAAAAAACTAGTGATGGCGCTGAGTTTAATGGCAATGAGTTTTTCAAGCTTTGCTAAAGATATAACTGAAAACGAGCTAAAAAGTTACATTCAAGGCCTTCCCGCAGTTGTTGATTGGTCAAATGATCAAGATGCACTTAAAAGTGCTAATTTAAAAAGCTTACTTGGCAGTTCAGATAGCAATAACAATGCGTTAGCATTAAGCGCACTGGGTATGATTAAAGATAATGATTTATATAAAGAGTTTGCAACACTTACCAACCAGTATGGTTTTACACCAGAGCAGTTGCTTAGCGTAGGATCTGAAGTATCAATGGCCTATTTTGAGACTATAAAAAGCGACTTATCACCCGAGAATAAAGAAAAAGTAAATCAGCTAATGGGTGGACTACAAAGTATGAATGCGACTAAAGATAAAGGCGCGAGTTCAATGATGGGTATGGTAGGCAACTCTGCAAGTGCAAAGAGTAACGAGGCACCTTTAGTAAGTGCTCATAACCTTGAGCTTGTTCAAGAATATATGCCGCAATTAAAACGATTATATGCTGCTTTGCAATAATCATTTTATAAAATAAACGAGCGACCACAGGGTCTGTTGACCTTTGCGGATTAAAATTTGTTCAAACTAGGAGCGATTTAATCGCGGCGCTCGGTTTGTAACCTAGTGGGCTAAGTCAAAACCGAGCAACAAAGAGCAAATCGCACCTAGGCAGAACCCGAAGGGCAGCGCCTGTTTGGCATTGATGCTGCGTTATCACCTATTTATGGGGAACAACCACATAGGTGCTGCCTTGTCTAAACACCAAACAGACTGCTGCAAATTTAACCTTGAAAGGTCAACAGACCCTTGGGTCGCTTTTTTATTGCTTGTTATAATTGCATCTTTATACTTAAGCTATTGTGGTACTAACTTTAGCCGTTTTATGTCATTAAATACCCTACCAAGCGTACAAACTCTAGATCAACAAAAACACCTCTGCGCTTTACTTGCGCACCTGTTAAGCGCCTCGTCGTATGGTTTTCAACATTCAGTTCAGCAAATCACTCAGCGGCTATTTCGTCAAATAAAACCCGGCTATTCGTTTTCTAAAACTGAGCTAGACACACTAACAACTCAGTTGGTAGAACAAAATTTACTGTGGAAGCTTCCTTTTGGCCCGCATTATAAAGTAACCACAGATGCAGTCCCCTTTATAGTCATTAATCTACAGCAACACCAAACAAGCTTAATTGCGCCATTATTGACTGAAATCAGCCATGTGTATCATCAGCAAGACAAAGCACTAAACTTTATTACCTTATTATTACTGCATTTTGATAACCCAAAAAAACACTTTGTTGTTAATGCTGAATTTGATCTAGGCGAGCAGTTTGTACATTTACTTGGCCAATCTCAATTTGCTAATCAGCTTTGGGAAATACTACCCAAACAATGGCAGCAAGAATGCCTGATTCACTTCGCTCACGCGCAATTTTTTAATTTAATGGCACCAAACCCTTGGCCTAAATTAGTTAACTCGTGTGATGGGATGAGTGAGTACACGCGTTACTATTTTAATGAAAACCTTGCGGTATTATTACGAGACAATCAATACGATGAGTTACTCGATAGCCAAGCAGATTGGCAACACGCATTATTTTTAGAAGCAAATACCCTTGCAATCAAAGGTGATGCTCCTGAAACAGCAATAACTCACTACAAAAGTGCACTCACCCGTTTTAGAAAGATATTTGGCAAAGGCTATTATCCCGCTGAAATTACAGGGCTGCTTTACACGCTCAGCTTGCTTATTAATGGCAGTGCTGCTGATATAAAACAATTAACCACGTGTAAAAAGTGGTATTACAAACACTTTGGTGAAGACGCTTACACCAGTATGGCCGTTGATTATTTGCTTGATAATGATCCTATTTCACACTTTCCTAGTTATCGGCTCATCAACAGGTTAAACAACTTGATGATTAACCCTAACGCAGTTGCGGCATTATTTTGTTTTTTAATTGCATTAGTTAAATATGCTAATGATGAACAAATAGATGAGTTACGGGGTGAATCGGCGCTACTTAAACAATTATTAAATACGCTAGAAAATTACTCACATTGGTTAGGCGAGCAGTGTTTACACTTAGCCAAGTGGCTCAGCAATGATACAGCACTGCCTGACGAAGGTATTTTGCAACACTTTTCGCGGGTACCGCAATGGCAACGATGGCTCGATGAAGTAAGCCAAATCAAAGAGCAAAAAGTCACTATGCGTGTAATTTGGCAACTTGATCTTACACATCTTGATTTGCCGCTTGTACAAGCGAGAGTACAGCAACTTAATGCAAAAAGTGAGTGGACTAAAGGCAGAAAAGTAGCCATTCACGATCTTGAAAATGAGCAATATCAGCCAGCCTTAACTGAAGCCGATATCAATTTAATACATATTATTTATAATCATGCCGGCTTTGGTTATCAAGAAGTACAAGCAACTGCGAAAGTGCTGCAAGCCTTGATTGACTTTAATAGCTTAGAAGATCATCGTGGCGATCCACTTACCTTAATAAAAGGTGAGTTTATTATTGAAATAGCCAAAGATAAAAACGACTGTTATAAACTGGTATTACAGCCAACAATCGATGACTATGATGGCGATTTTTTACTCACCCACAGCCATGGCAATAACTACCAAGTATTCGCAGTAGGTGAAAAACAACAAAAATTACAGCAGTTATTTGAGCAACAACCCAATAACCTAACCGAAGAGCGCCTACCACAACTTAACGCAGCACTTAAAGCCTTAGCCAGTGATCATCATATAAGCAGCCAACGCAGTGAGTTTGCCGAGGTAAATAATGTGCGCCTAGGTGATTGCCAGTTCAGTGCCGTCATTAAGCTCACGCACATGGGTATAGACGTCAACTTTTATGTTATGCCTTATACCGTTGATGGGCCGTGGTTAGAACCTGGTGAAGGAGCAACCAGTATAGTTTATAACGACGATACTGATAGCAATAGTGTTGTAGTTAAGCGCGACTTAAAAGCAGAAAAACGCACATTCAAAAAATTGCTAAAAAATCTTAACGGTGTGTTTATAGATAAGAATCATCAGCTCAACTCATCGCTGCAACAATTTTTTATCCCAGAAGATATAAGCCAAGCAATTGAAACCCTCGAACAGGCCAACAAAAGTAAAGCCCTAGTACTTAGTTGGGACGAAAGCAGCCAAGGTATGAAGCTGGCGAGCAGTAAACACCTTTCGCTAAACCTCAATGACGATAGCGATTGGCTAAGTGTTAGTGGTGATGTTTCATTACCTAGTGGCGATATTTACACACTACAAACACTACTCAAAGCGCCGCGCCGTGGCAGTATTATCAATTTAGATGATGAGCAATCGCTGATCCTAGATCAGCGTTTGACTAACTTACTCAATCGTCTAGAAGGCATGCAACACGATAACGAAGATATTGAACAGTTGCGTATCGCTAACGCCCGCGCGTTGCCATTGCATCAAACACTGGCTGATTTAGGAGATGTTACATTTGGTGAAAACTGGAAGACACGATTAGCTCAGTTTAATCAAACAGTCGAGCTAGTTTTACCTGCTCATTTGGTTAACGTGTTACGTGATTATCAAATTATAGGCGTTAAATGGTTAATGCAACTTGCTAATTGGGGACTCAATGCCTGTTTAGCCGATGACATGGGCTTAGGTAAAACACTACAAACACTCAGTGTATTACAAATGCGTAGCCACCTTGGAGCAAGCTTAGTGGTTGCACCTAAATCGGTGTGCCATAACTGGCAAGCAGAAGCCGAACGCTTTGCCCCTGCATTAAATATAAAAACCATTGCTAACGCCACTATCTGTGAGGAAGTATTAAGCACTGCAAGCGCGAATGATTTAGTTGTTGTCAGTTATGGGCTATTACCATTAATTGGGGAACAACTTAGTGAGTTTGAATTTTCTAATATTGTGTTTGATGAAGCACAAGCAATCAAAAATCCATTAAGCTTGCGTGCAAAAGCCGCATTCGCCCTCAACGGACACTTTAAAGTTGCCCTTTCCGGCACGCCTATAGAAAACCACTTAGGAGAGCTTTGGAGCTTATTTAACTTTTTAATGCCAGGTTTTTTACACACATTACCGATGTTTAAAAAGCGTTTTGGTAATGCCGATAAAAACCAACAGCAAGCCGATACCCTTAAAACCTTAATCGCTCCGTTTATACTGCGCCGTACTAAACAAACAGTGCTGACTGAACTACCAGAAAAAACCGAAATAAACTTAACCTTTGCATTATCTGATAAAGAACAAGCACTTTACGAAGCAACGCGTTTAAATGCTCTAGAACAAGCCAATCAAGAAGACAGTCAGTACATTACCATTTTAGCCTCATTAACTAAGCTGCGCCGCGCATGTATAGCACCACAGTTATTGCTTGAAAACACTAAGATGCCCTCGAGTAAACTCGATACCGCCGAAGCTATTATTACCGAGCTACTTGAGAATAACCATCAAGCGCTCATTTTTAGTCAATTTGTTGATGTATTAAAACTAGTAGAGCAACGATTACAAAAACGAGGAATTGATTACTGCTATCTCGATGGAAGTATGAGCACCAACAAACGTAAGCAACAAGTTGAAAAGTTTCAAGCAGGTAAGGCCCCGCTGTTTTTGATAAGTCTAAAAGCCGGCGGAACAGGGCTTAATTTAACCGCCGCAGATTATGTATTGCACCTTGACCCATGGTGGAATCCTGCTGTTGAACAACAAGCATCAGATAGAGCTCATCGGCTTGGCCAAACTCGCCCTGTTACTGTATATCGCTTGATAGCTAAAAATACAATTGAAGAAAAAATACTTCAATTACATGAGCATAAACAAGCATTAGCTGACAAATTGCTGGCTGGAAGCGCAGATGTGGGGCAGCTTTCAAAAGACCAATTATTGGCTCTTTTAGCTCATCAGGCAGAGTAAAAGCTATTGATGTGCCAGTGTGACTGCAAAGGGGCTGGCATCTTCTAACTCGTTAAGCATTTCAGGGCTAGGTAGGCAAATATCCTGAACAAAATGCAGTACATCTGGCTGTGGTTCACCAAATAGTATATCTAGCGCTAAACGATCTTTTCCGTAAAGGCCACGGTGAATCATGTTGGCTGAAAAGATAAGTAAATCACCGGCCTGCATTTCTATTGTGTGGCCTGTGGTCAGGTCATCGTGCGTATTGCTATGGTCTGTGGCTAAACGTGTTGCTAACTCTTCGGGTGTATCCCAGCGTCGATGTGTGCCAGGAACAAGCTCAATACCCGGCTCATCTTCCAAAGCGACACGACAATGAATCACTTCTGGGCCAGCTAATGCTGCTTGCTGTTCTTTTATATCTAAGTGATATTGCATATCTCGGTGCCAATAATTTTCCTGTTCTGGGTTTACCGGGTTAAAAAACAGTTGTGTATTCATAAAAGCAGCGCGCGTTAAAATAGAGTCAACCTGCGCCATCAATTTATAACTGGCAATGAATTTAAACAGCACCATTCGCTGCGCGTCATTAAGATAAGTGTTTGCGGTTAAGTAGGCACTATTAACCGCCTTGCTTTTATAAAAGTAGTGATTGTCGGGGATCCACTGCTGGTGAAAACACTTTACAACATCACGCACTTCGCAAAGCTCAGCTTCAGTATAGAAACCGGGCACATGAAAAAAGCCAGTGCTACTAAATTGTGTATTGATCATTTATCACCTTGGGACTTTAAAATAGTGCCAACTTGCTTTTGAAGAGTGGGTAATACATCCGCTTCAAACCAGCGATTCTTACTCAACCAACTATTATTTCGTGGGCTTGGGTGTGGTAATGCTATTTTACTAGGCCAATGCTCACGCCATGATTTTACTAACTCAGTTAACGGTGTTTTTTTATACTCTGGCAAATGATATGCCTGTGCGTACTTACCCAAAACAATCGTTAACTTTATATCAGGTAATGCATCTAATAACGCCTCACGCCACGCAGGAGCACACTCCTTTCGTGGAGGTAAATCACCAGACTTGCCTTTGCCTGGGTAACAAAAGCCCATTGGCAATATCGCTATTTTATTTGCATCATAAAACGCTTGTTTATTTATACCCAACCATTGACGTAATCGTTCACCGCTCGCGTCATCAAACGGTTTACCTGTTTGATGCACTTTAAGCCCGGGTGCTTGACCGGCAATTAAAATGCGCGCTTTTGCATTAAATTGAATCACTGGGCGCACGCCTAATGGCAATTTAGACTCACAGATCATGCAATTACTAACTTGTTCGACTAAATTACCTTGCCTCACTGGATCACCCTATTTACTAATGCACAGTTAATATGCAAACTCCACTAACAGCCCTATTACAAAGCGATGCTGCAATCTGGGCTTTATACATAGTGGCTGAGTTAAATACTTTACTGCGTGCTTTTGTCATAAAAATTGCTCGAGTTAGTAAAAAAATGATCTATCGAATATCGTTATACTTTTTCAGACCACACAGCAAACTCATTGCCACACGGGTCTGAAAAATGAAATCGGCAGCCACCAGGAAAGTCAAAAACAGGTTTGGTTATTTCTCCCCCATGATGTTGAACTTTAGCCTGTGTTGCCGTTATATCATTACTGTAAAACACCAACAGTGGCGCACCATTTAACGCGTTCGCAGACAAAGGAGCTTGGTAAAAACCGCCATCAAGCCCTGCATGCTCTTTACTAAAAGCAGTATACTCAGGACCATAGTCTGTAAACTGCCAATTAAACACTGCACTGAAGAACGCTTTTGTTAGTTCTAAATCTTTTGCTGCAAACTCAACATAATTGAGTTGTTCATGATTTGCCAAAATCTAATCCTTAATAACTAGTTAGCACCAATTGACCTGCGCTTTTTTCTGTTTTAAGAATACAAGCAGTTAAAAAAAATAGCGAATTATTCGATAAGATCATTCTGGTTAAAAACTTAAGTTGCGTAAATAAACATGTATAACTGTGTATAAGAATTCAACAAAATAGTATAGCGAAGCTATGCTCATCACGTTAAGATGGGTTAAATATAACAACAATAAGAAACAACAAATGTTTAATAAAACTAACGCATTAATTTACTTTTTAGCCTTTAGTAGTGGCTTTAGTATTATGGGAATCGAGTTGCTAGGCGGGCGAATATTAGCGCCATTTTTTGGTAGCAGCGTGCATATTTGGGGCAGCATTATTACCGTATTTATGCTGAGCTTATCATTTGGTTATTTACTTGGCGGTAAAATGTCGATTCGCCAACCCTCTTTGACAAAATATGGGCTGATCTTTTTATTAGCAAGTATTATGGTGCTACCCATCGCGCTTTTCGCACAACCTATAATGGAATTTATTTTCAGCCATATCGAAGATAGCCGTTATGGCTCTTTGCTTGCTTCTACCGCATTATTTTTCATTCCAACCATTATCCTAGGCATGATTTCGCCCTACTCTGTTAGATTACTCGTGACAGACCGTGAAAGAAGCGGCCAAGTTGCTGGCGGCTTATACTTTGTTAGCACCCTAGGCAGCGCTTTAGGCACAATTATTACGTCTTTTTATATGGTGCTCGCATTTGATGTTAATAGCATCATCATTGGGTTTGCTACTTTGATAGGGAGTTTAGGGCTGCTTGCAATTGCCGTTGACTCTCTGGCAAAAAAGGAGGTCGCGTATGCGTAAGCTCGCTGCATTATATTTAGCTGCAACAGCCTTATTAACCACCCAAGTAAACGCAGAAGTCATCCATAGTGAGCGCTCTTTATATAGGAATATATTAGTAGAAGAAAACGGCGATTTACGGTGTTTAAAGTTTGACGAAAAAACTCGTATGAGTAGTCAAAGCTGTATGTATATAAGTAAACCTAAGCAACTTGTTTTTAACTATACAAAACTTACTTTTGCTAGTTTATTAATGATTGAAGACCCTAAGAATGTGCTAATTATTGGTTTAGGTGGAGGTACACTGTCTAACGTAATACACGAACTCTACCCTGATGCCATAATAGAAAACGCAGAAATTGACCCTGCCGTTATTAAGGTAGCCAGAGATTACTTTGCGTTTGTAGAAAATGATAAAGTTACTTCAAAGGTACAAGATGGTCGTATTTTTATAAAGCGTGCTGCGATAAAAAAGCAACAATATGATTGGGTTATTCTGGATGCTTTCAATGGCGATTACATCCCTGAACACCTAATCACCAAAGAGTTTTTTGAAGAAATTAAAAGTGTACTTTCACCTAACGGGATTGTCGCTGCAAATACATTTTCATCAAGTAAACTATATCAACATGAATCGGCGACTTACCACGCAGTGTTTGGTGATTTTATAAATGTATCTACTGCTAAAAATAGTAATCGCATCATCCTAGCCGGCTATGAGCATATGCCTACTGAGCAGCAACTAGCTAGCCGAATAGCGAAACTAAGCCCACTATTGTCACCTTACGGTATCGACTTGCATGCTATCAGTAAAGGAATGGCCTCGACCAAAGACAACCAAGATTGGCCAGCAGATACCAAGGTATTAACCGACCAATATTCGCCTGCAAACCTACTTAACTTTTAGCTCCTCATCGCCGGCGAAAGTCGGCGACAGCACAACACCTTCCCCTTACTAATGAGTAGATATTTGATTGACGCTTTTCACTATTATTTAGCGAAAGTGGTGATTATCTACGCTTTGAACAATCAAGATAAAATTAAACCTTTGATAGTTATAAGTTTTAAAAACGGCCCAATCATTGCTGAATAAATGAACTTCATAATAAGAGACATTCAAAAATGTTAGATATTCAATCATTGAGTCATCAATATAAAAAAACTAAAGATAACCAATGGGCTATAAATGATCTGTCGTTACAGGTTAAACCAGGCATTTTAGCGTTGCTTGGCCCTAATGGGGCGGGTAAATCGAGTTTAATGAGAATTTTAGCCACTATCACAAAACCAACACAGGGCACTATTTTATATAAAGGCCACGATATTGTTAAAGCGCCCCAGTTGTTACGCAAAGAGTTGGGATATTTACCGCAGTATTTTGGTGTCTACGATCAGCTATCTGGCATTGAGTTTTTGCAATATATGGCAGGATTAAAAGGACTCAAAAACGCCCAAAGTAAAAATATCATTGACGACTTACTTAATAAGCTAAATTTAACCCATGCGGCAAACCAACCTTTAAAAGGGTATTCCGGCGGTATGAAACAGCGAATTGGTATTGCTCAGGCACTATTAAACGACCCCCAAGTACTTATAATTGACGAACCAACTGTGGGCCTTGACCCACATGAGCGTTCAAATTTCAGGCAGTTATTAACTGAGCTTTCGACAAACCGCTGTATCATATTCTCAACGCATATTGTGTCTGATGTTGAATCAATTGCTGATCATGTTGCGATTATGCAAAACAGTCGCCTTATCCGCTCAACCACCCCAGCGATATTACAACAAGAAGTAGCCGACAAATGTTGGACGCTAAATGTTGAACATAACGAACTTAAACGCATTCAGGATGAATTTATTGTTAGTCATAGCGTAAAAAGAGCAAACAAGCTGGCGCTTAATATTGTTTCCCCGTCTAGCCCTAGTGAAAAAGCAACACTCAGAGAAGCCACGTTAGAAGATGCGTATTTGTATTTTACCCGCGATCACGTTGCGCCCACGTGTAAACACAGGGCAAGCTAATGAAACAAATATGGCAATGTATTATCGCTGACTTTAAGCAGCGGACACGGCAACAGCGCTTTATTGTAACTTTGCTATTAATGTCGGTATTAACGTTATTGTACTTTCCACCACCTGATGCGCAATATCAAACGCTGGTCATTAATGGCTATCGCGGTGTTTACAATAGCGCCTGGATTGGGCTTTGTCTTGCTATGCTCAATGTGATGTTTTTACCTATTATTTGTTTTTATTTAGTTAAAAATGCGCTTGAATTAGACCGACAATCAAACACCTGTGAGTTAATTGCTGCCACCCCCATCAACACACACGCATTTGTATTTGCTAAGTGGACGGTCAATCTATTTATTTTGCTGATTATCGTTTTGGTTATGTTACTCACGAGTCTATTTATTCAAATGTATTACGGTGAGAGCTATCAATTGAATATATGGCCTTTTGTATGGCCGCAGCTGGTGTTTGTGCTCCCTTTATTTTTCGCTATTTCATCCATCGCTATTTTGTTCGAATCAATAAAATGGCTGCGAGGCGGTTTAGGTAATGTTGTTTATTTTTTCTTATGGATTGGCTTCATAACTCAAAATATCGAAGGGATGTCGGGGATCGGCGCAATACTTGAAAACCTAGAAACTGAAGTAGCAACCCGTTTTCCTGCTCAACAAGGTATGTCTAACATCGGCATCACAACCAGCAATTCTGTAAACACCTTTTTATGGGATGGATTTACGCCAAGCTCACATTACCTTGTTGGAATGCTGCCTTTATTGGGTATCAGTTTGGTAGGGTTGATACTGGCTTTTTGGTGCTTTGACCGTTTTAGCAATACTTCAACAACACCAATAAAAGAAAGTTCCGTCCTTGCAAGCTACATTGAAAAAGTAGCAACCATGCTTGATACCTTATTTATAGCCGCAACAAAGTCATTTTCGTTCACGCGTTTTTTTAGACTAGAGCTTAAACTAATGCTCAAGGGACAAACTAATAGTTGGTTTATTGGTTTGCTTGTTTTCAATATGTGTCAGCTATTTGTAAGCCAGCAGTTACTAATGAGTGCTTTTATACCACTTTCATTGTTGTGGTGTGTGCTCGTAATTTCGCCGTTGGGACAACTGGAAAAGCAAACCAATACCCTTGAAATAATGACCTACAGTAAACGCGCCCCTTTATTGCAAAATACAGCCAGCTTAAGCGCAGGATGCGCCGTGCTGGTACTAGCTTGCTTTGGTGCTTTTACCCGGCTGATTATAATGACAGAATGGTTAATGCTGATCCAATTGTGTATTGCCATTATATTTATAACGTCGCTTGCTTATTTTTGTGGTGCATTTGCCCAAACAAAACGCATGTTTGAAGTGCTGTTTCCAGCTATTTGGTACTTGGGCCCAATTCAAACTGGGTTATACCTTGATTTTATAGGTGTTAATAGCCAAGCCAGTTGGCATGCTGGAATGCCTTACTACTTTTTAGCCTGTGCGGCCACCATGGTTACACTAACAATGAGTGTAAAACAAACACGCTAGTTAGCAAATTAATCTACCTATACTCCTCCTAAATAAGTGTAGGTAGATACATACTCGCCTGCACCACTTTGCAAAAACCATTGCTCTGACTACACGCTAGCCAATCATACACTTAGGTAAGTTTATTTTCTTGAGAATTATTCTTATTGTTGTCCCAAAACAAAAAACTGTTATAACATAACAAGTGTTACGATATAACAAAATAAAGGATTCTCATGATTGAAATAAGTCACCTGAGTAAATCGTTTGGTGATAACAATGCCTTAAACGATTTATGCTTATCTATTCCTGCAGGCCAAGTAACTTGCTTACTTGGCGCTAATGGCGCGGGTAAAAGCACCACGTTAAATCTGCTACTAAACTTTATTACACCTGATTCAGGACGGATAACCATTGATAATATTGATGTGCAAATGGAGCCAGAAAAAAGTAAACAAAAACTTGTGTACCTCCCAGAGCAAGTAAATTTATTTGAAGAATTCAACGCGATTGAAAACCTGCAATACTTAGCCTCACTTACAAAACAAGTTATTAGTAACGAACAAGTTGAAGATGCACTGATTCAAACAGGTCTGCAAAAAAGTGCGTGGTTAAAGCCTTTGAGCAGCTACTCAAAAGGTATGCGACAAAAGGTAGGCATTGCCTTTGCTATTTTGCGACAAGCAAAAGTGCTGTTACTTGATGAGCCAACATCAGGGCTTGATCCAAGTGCGACCCGTGAATTTATCAAAATTATAGAGTTGCTAGCGCACCGTGGTGCTGCAATTTTAATGGTGACACATGATCTTTATTGCGCACACAGCCTGGCAAAGCAAATAGGCATTATGAAACAAGGAAAATTGTGTACCTTACTCGTTAATAACACCCTGACTCTTGATGAACTTGAAGCACATTACCATCACATCATCTCAGGTGATCCATTACCTAAACCCGCTTCGCTTAACAATACAAACTCTCTCAACCCTGAACTAGTATAATTAGTAGGAAAATGAACATGTGTAGTACCCGCCTTTCACCAATTAGCCTTGCGATATTAACTAGTTTGAGCATTTCAACAGCCGTGTACGCTGACGATGAGCAAAACAAAGATTCAACCTTATTTATTGGTGAAGTGATTGAAGTTATCAACCAAAATAATGCTGCAAAAGAGGCACAATTAGTCGGCTCAGTCGACATAATTAACCGCGACCAATTACAAAATGAACATGTAAATGTCACTGTGGATTTATTAAAAAAGGTTCCTGGGGTTTACTTTTCACGTTTTAACCAAGGTATCATCTCCACTGATGTGGCTATTCGTGGCTTTAATGCTGAAGGCTCAATGCCACACACCAAGTTACTGATTGATGGCATCCCTAGTAACTTACACGTAGGCTTAGGCGAAATGGATGCGCTATTTCCTATGGAAGTAGAATCAATTGAAGTTGTAAAAGGCAATCATGATGCGCGCTACGGTTTGCACAACTTAGCGGGCAATCTCAATCTGCGCAGTCGCCGTGATGATGCTAAAGAAGTAGAAGTACTTGTAGGTAGTTTTGATACTTATGAGGCACAAGGTTACTTTGGTGATGTGAAGGACACTTTTTCACAGCATTACTTTATCGGTGTACGTGAAACCCAAGGGTATCGTGACCATAGCAACTTAGAAAAGCATGTATTATCTGGCAAATGGTTCTATCAACCAACCAATCAAACCGAAGTAGGCGTAGTTGCACGATATTTTGATTATGAAGCCGATGCACCTGGGTACCTTACAGAGGAAGCTGCAAAACGCGATGCAACCCAATCAGCTGATTATGCTAAACATGACAGTGGTGATAAACAAACTCAGCACCTTAGTGTTCATGTTGATCATACGTTGGATAAGCAGTGGCATCTAAGTGTCAAAACCTATATTCAACAATTTGATCGCCATCGCTACATTCAATACACCGCCTCTTCTGCTCAACAAGAACGACTAGAGAAGGATCGCCAATACGGTGCTATTGCAACGTTAAGCGCTGTGCTGAATCCATCTTGGTTATTAACCATGGGCCTTGATTATCAAGCGCAAGACAATACCAATGAGCGTTTTAGAACCATTGAGAAAACCCGCCAATTGCAATTTCGTGACTGGGACTTTGATTACAATAATGTCGGTGGATTTACGCAACTTCAGTACCGAGGTGAGCGACTATTGTTAAGCGGTGGCCTTCGCCTCGATAGCTTTTCGGGCGACTTAGTTGATGGTATCAACCAACAAACCAAAGCAATCAACGATGATGGGGTGATTTTACAACCCAAATTAAATGCCTTGTATGAACTCACCGATTCACTGAATATTTTTGCGAACTATGGCGTTAGTTTTCAAGCACCCACAGGCAGTAAAGCCTACCTTAGTGAAAACAACCCTGGCTTTGAGTTTTCTAAAAACTATGGTTATGAAACCGGCGCAAAGTGGCAGTTATTTGAGTGGTTGAATACACGAGTGTCTATCTGGCAGCAAGATGCTAAAGATGAATTAACGCCAAAAACAGATGGCTCGGGCGGCTTTGATAATATTGGTGAAACTAAACGACGAGGTTGGGACCTCGCCTTTAGTGCAGATATAAACTCAAAATGGTCCAGCTTTGCATCATATACCCGTCAGGAAGCCAAACTGGTTGAACCTGGTGAAACTAAAATAGCGCAAAAAGGTAACTGGTTGTTAGGCGTGCCGGAGTTTACAGCTACGGCCGGTGTTATTTATCGCCCAAGTGAGAAGCTAAAAACGGCAGTCTACGGGCATTTTCAAGGTGATTATTACGTAAGTAACGTCGTACAAAACAAGCAATACGGCGATTATAAGCTCGTTGATTTAGCCATTAATTATGATTTAGGTTGGGGTAATGCAGGCTTTAGAGTCAACAACCTATTTGACAGTTACTCTGACTATGTTTACTTGGTTGGCGATGAAACAATCCATTCTCCTAGCGATGGTCGTTCAGTCAATTTAAGTCTGTCATATCGATTTTAAAAGGAATGCTACATGTCTAATGGAATAAGTTGGCACGTGTGTAAACACGAGCTAAAACAAAAAACAAAAAATAACACGCTTTGGTTGTTGTTTGCCTTGATGCAACTGTTACTCGCCGTTGCTTTATTTACCAGTTGGCAGCAGTACCAACAAAGCCGCGCGTTGCAAATTAGCTCACAACAGTTAGTTGAGCAACAGTGGCTAGCACAACCCGACAGACACCCACACAGGGTGGCTCACTTTGGTCACTTTGCTTTTCGCCCTCCCAGTGCATTGAGTTATTTTGATATTGGTGTGAATAACTGGGTAGGTAACAGCGTATTTTTAGAGGCCCACAAACAAAACAGTGCAAACTTTGCCAAAGATGATCAAGCTGCAACCTTACTTAGGTTCTCTGAATTATCCGTGGCTAATTTGCTTTTATTTGTTTGGCCTTTAGTGTTAATTGGATTGGGGTTTTCTACAATAAGTGGCGACCAAGAGCGCGGTACGCTTAAACAAATGTTGGCTGTGGGTGTTAAGCTTTCGCATTTATTATGCGGAAAAGGCTTAGCTTATACACTATTAAGCGGTGCATTTTTATTACCTGTTTTTATCGTATCTATCGTGTTGTCATTGGCCAGCGACGCTGTGTTTACTAGTGATGTGTTTTATAGAATTGGGCTGTTATTTGTTCTGTACTTGGCTTATTGCGTATTTTGGATAAGTGTTGTGCTTTTAGTATCAAGCCTCACTCGATTGCCAAAGCACAGTTTAACAGCATTAGTAACGTTATGGTTTGTATTGCTCGTGCTGACCCCTCGCACGTTGGCTGATATAGCACAGCAATTACACCCCCATAAAAGCCGTAATAT
>Ga0115572_10002150_pt1 | contig 15816 bp, 8 predicted proteins | sample COGITO_mtgs_1206_FD_88681 | JGI IMG/M metagenome (GOLD analysis project Ga0115572, IMG submission 88681) | Pelagic marine microbial communities from North Sea - COGITO_mtgs_120607 | ecosystem: Environmental > Aquatic > Marine > Epipelagic | place: Germany:Helgoland, sampling site Kabeltonne... | reverse complement strand
CGAGCCCGCCAGGCAGCTCAGGTACGTGGTCCCGGCCAAGGATGCCGAGAAGGAGAACGTGTCGACACACGGCGGCGGCACCGGTGGACGGGACAGAGACAAACCGACGGGCGGAGTTTCCAAGCCGAGGAAAACCGCGGCGGGCAAACGGAAAGACCCGAACCAGCGCACGCTATCCCAGGCGTTCCGAGGCGACGACGGGGATATCCCCGGGGATATCCCCGGGGAAGGCGTCGACGTGGCACGGCGTACGGCTGATGCGAGGTGGGCGGCACCCGCGCCCGAACGCGCTCATGTAGCCGCCGCCCGCCCGCCGCCCCCGAAGAAGAAGAAAGTCGCGGCGAAGAAGGCGCCGGCGGCGACGGACCCGAAAGCTTCATCCGCCCCGCGGGTATCACGCCCGCTTCGATTCACGGACCGCGCGAAGGACACAGCGGATCCACGCGTCCTCGAGGAGTTCGAGGCGATGAGCGCGATCGCGGCCGCGTGCGCGATCGGCGTGCTCCTGAGGGACACCGTGAACGGTACGTCGTTCGGGTTCAGGAGTAACCTCGAGCCGGAGATGGGCGGCAAGGCGGGCGGCGACGACGCGAAACGCGCGGCGAAGACGTGGCTCGCCTCCCTCCCGCCCGGGCACCCGCGGCGCGACGCGGGGGTGGGTGGTGCGATCGAGCGAACGGCGGTGGCGTTCGGGGTGGTGTTCCTCGGCGGGGGGATCCCGGAGGTTCCGGGTTGCGACCCGGGAGGGGGCGTTTGTTACGTGTTTACGGTGGACCCCGACGGGTCGTTCGCGAGCGCGACACACGCCGCCGCGATCACGCGCGCGATCACCGCGAGGCGCCAGACGACGGCTGGCACCTCCGGCTCGTCTCAACCGCGCCCGGTGGTGGTGCACCACGCGCAGGCGGTGACGCGCGAGCTCGCCAAGGCTGGGGTGATCCCGGACGTCGCGACGCTCGAGGTGATGGATTCCCGGTGCATGGCGTGGCTCGCTCTGCCCGACGATTCGCACGAGGGGGGCATCGCCGTCGCATCATCGCGCTTCCCGGACGCCGCTGGTACCCGTCCCGATGGGTCAACGGGCGATGCGCCCGCTCCCCCCGCCCCCGACCCCTTCGAACGCGCGCGTACCGGCGGCTCGGGGCGGGACGGCGGCGGCGACGAAAAACGCGTCGACGCTCTCGAGTCCTTCAGGTCCGATCTCCTCTCCTCCGCCGCCCTGGCGCAGCGATTGCAACGCGCCGGCCTCAACCCGGCGGTGGTGCGCACCGAGGGCAAGGTCGCCGCGGCGCTCGGTCAGATCGAGCATCTCGGTTTGGGTTTCGATCCCTCCGTCGTCAGAGCCGCGGTGGGTGAACTGCGGGGTCGACTGTCGCGAATCGAGCGCCAAGCCGCCGCGTCCATGCCTAACGGCAAACCGATCAACCTCGGGTCCCCGCAGCAGGTCGCCGAGGCGCTCTACGTCACCCTGAAGCTCCCACCGCCCTCGAGTAACGCGCAACAGGGCGCGAAGACCACCCAGCTGACGACGAAGGACGATACGCTACGGTCGCTGCGAGACGCGCACCCGCTGCCGGGACTGGTGCTCGAACACCGATCCGTCACCCGCGCCGTCGCCATGTGCAACTCGTACGCGTCGCTGGCCAACGGAAAACGTCTGCGATGCGACTGGAACAACACGAGGACCGCGACTGGACGTCTCTCGTCGTCGAACCCCAACCTCCAGGCTGTGGGGAAGGACGCGGGCGGCTCTGAGTTTTCGCTGCGGGGCGCGTTCGCGGCGCCGCCCGGGAAAGTTCTACTCGCCGCGGATTACTCCCAGATCGAGCTTCGGATGCTCGCGCACCTCTCCGGGGACACCGGGCTCATATCGTTGCTTCGCAGGCAGATCACCGACGGCGGGGACGTTTTCGAGCGCATATGGAACGCCGGACGGGGCACTTCGCCCGAGACGCCGGTGAGTAAGGAGGACCGCGACAGCGCCAAGAGAACCGTGTACGGGCTGCTGTACGGGCAAGGTAAGACGGGCCTGGCGGAGAAGCTCGGGTGCACCGGGGACGTGGCGCAGGGTTTAATCAACGCGTTCTTTCGCGCGTTTCCCGGGGTGCGGACGTTCGTGTCGCGGACCAAGGAGCGCGCGAGGTGCGAACGAATGGTGGTGCTCCCGAGCGGACGGCACCGGCCTCTGCCCGGTATCCGCGCCGCGGACCAAGCGGAACGCGCCGAGTCCGAGCGCAAGGCGGTGAACTCGCTGATCCAAGGGAGCGCCGCGGATTTGATGAAGATCGCGATGTGTCGCTGGCTCGCCGCGGCGTCCCCTGCCGGGATCGATCCGACGACCTCGGAACACCGAGACGTGGCGTCCGCCGCCTCGAACGTGCCGGTTCGGTTGGTGGCGCAGATACACGACGAGCTCCTGTTCGAGTGCGAGGATTCCGTGGACGCGGTGACGACGGCGAGCGCGGTGGTGAGCGCGTGCATGGAACGCGCGGTGCCGGCGCTGGCGGTGCCCACGCCGTCGAAGGTGTGCGTGGGGAAGACCTGGGCTACGCTGGCGCCGTTCGAGACTTGGCTGGAGGAACGACGGAAATGCGAAGCCGGAGCCGGGAGGACGCTCGGGGGCGACCCGGACTGAGCGCGCGGCGACGGGGGCGGGGGCGAGACGCGGGGGCGAGCGTGTGGATGGTGGCGAACGCGTGACGGGTGTTTTTTGGACGAGAGGCGTGATTTGTGCGACGGAGACGGGACGACGGCGAGGGTAGGACGATGCGAGTAAACACACATTTTTTCACACCGCGTTGCCGGCAGCAGAATAAGCTGTCACCAGCAGACCAGACGCGAGCCGCGGGCGGACCAGATAGGTTTCTTTGGTGGTCGATCGCGCAGAACCTCGCGGCGCCGAGTGAATCCATCGGGTGGAAGGGTGGATATTCGTCGCGCATCTCGCCGTTAACGTCCGTGAAGAGATCAGCCATGGAGTCGCTGGTCAACGTGATCACGTCGCTGCCCCCCGAGGCGGTGGATCGGCAGAGGCTTCTCGAGTGCCTCGGCAACGCCGAGAAAAATCGGATCGGGGGGCGGATGCGCGAGGCGTCGAAGTGGATCATGCAGGTGGGCGCGACGCTGCACAAGAAAGGTGGGCCCGCCATGCCGCTGGCCGAGCGCGTGTTCCAGCACGCGGTCCACCTCGCCAAGCAGCTCGACGGCGAGAACCCCCAGGAGTTCCTCCTCGTCGAGCAGGAGGGCAACAATCCCGAGCTCGGCGACGCGTACACCTGGCTCGGCGCCACCGAGGCGGCGCTCGGCAAGACGGCGGAGGCCGAGACCCACTACAAGGCTGCGGCGAAGGCGATCGAGGAGCGCGGGGTGGTGGACCTCGGCGATAAGCTCCTGCACCAGTGCATCTTCTTCCGCAACCGCGACAATCGGGAAAAGTACGAAGCCACGATCCGTCGATGGGAGAACGCCATCCGCGACGCGCACAAGGCGGGCGACGAGGGCGACGTCGCCCTGCTCACCAGCACCATCGGCTGCCTCCTCGAGAAGGCCATCGGCATCGCGAAGAACCCCGGCGACGGCCTACGCATGTCCGCGCGGCTCCGAGGAGGTCCGATCGTCAGGTGCGCCTTGAGACTGGAGGCGCATCCCTTGCGACCCGCCAAGTCGAGCCCGAGCGTCGGCGACGTCTACGAGCTCACCGCGCAGACCTACGACAAGGCCGGCGACAAGAAGCTGTGCATCGCGTACCTGGGGCGGTGCGCGGCGGCCACGGCGTGTTCCCTCGGGTTCGCGGGGCTGACGCCGCTGGGCGAGTGCCTCCGGGACGAACACGGCGACGAGGGCGTGGCGTGGACCTCCGACTTGCTCGACTTTGGCAAGAAGAAAAAGGAGACCAAGGAGAGCACGAGCAAGGAGACCAAGGAGAGCACGAACAAGGATACGAAACAGAAGAAGAGCGAGATTGACGAGATCGTGGACGCGATCGAGGGCGAAACCTCCGACGCGGATGCCGGGAAGACGAACGGGAAGAAGGGCGGCGCCGCGACGCTTTACGACGACGAGGACCGAAAAGACGTGGACGAGGCGGCGGTGGACGACGAGGGGATGCCGAAGCGTGAGGGCGCCGCGCTGCAGGTGCTGTTCAGCATAGGCGACGGGTGGAAGATGAGGGGCGGGATGCCGGGCAAACCCGAGGTCATGGAGGGCGCCGAGGACGTGGGCACTAAGCTCTACGTCCTCGGGCAACAACTCTTCGCCGCGGAGGCGTGGCGGGAGTCGCAGCGGCCGCTACGGGCGTCGGCGGCGCTGATCATGCACATGCCGTTTCAGCAGGGTGCCGCGTGCCACTACCTCGCGTGCGCGTATTTCCACGAGAACATGCGGGATCACGGCGGGAAGGAGGAGAGGCTGCGAGCGTACGCCGCGGGGGCGTTTCAGGCGGCGGCGGCGGCGAGGCTCAGTCTGGGCCCGGACGAGCCGAAGGCGGTGAAGGAGGCGGTGGGATCGCTGCTGTTTTTGGGGCGGGTGCTGGTGGACATGAACAACTGGCGCGATGCGGAGCGGATCCACGTGCAGGCGCTGGAGATCGCGAGGCAATCGTTGGGCGACGAGGCGACGGAGACGAAGAACTGCCTGCAGGCCATGATGAACCTACGGGGGAAGATGCGCCAGGTAAAGGAAGCGCTCGACAACAAGTAGCGATCATATTCTATCAACCCCATCGAACGACGAACTACGTCGCATGACCGAATAAATCAGCGTTTCTTTGTCTCCACCCGGACGTCGTCGGCTTCGAGCGCGTCGGACACGCGGTCCGGCGCCTCCCGCTCGATCCTCAGCGGCATGTACCGGCTCGAGCTCCTGACCAGCAGCCGGAAAGCCAGGCACTGCAGACCGAAAGCGAGCGCCAGCTGGCACAGCACCTGCGGCGCCACACGGATGTCCTCGAACGAATACAGCTCCAGCACAGCCTTGCCGTCGGCGAGGCACCTGCTGCCGTCGCCGTCGCACGTGAACAGAGCGTCGGGGTCGTCAAACTCGTTGGCGCACAACGCGCTAAACGCGTAATAGATGAAGTCAACGTACGCTATCCATCCCGCGCCCGTCGGGATGGAGTCCATGTTTAGGTAAATACCGCCAAATAGGGTGAACACTGTGATGCACGCGGGTCCAAACGCGAGTGCGGCGCCGATGGGAAGCCCCGTCGCCATCACCATCCCGACGGCTTGAGCGGATAGGCATTCACAGATTATGATGAGTAGAAAGTTGACGTACCGGACCGGGTCCGGATTGAACCCCACGATCCAATACACGATCGTGCAGAACACGAATTTCGAGGACAGCTTCGGCAGCTCCGCGACGAGCTTGCTGAGGTAATACGCGCTCGTGGAGTAGGCGCCGCTGGCCTGTTCGCGGATGACGATGTTCTTTTCCGACGCGAATAGGTTAATCGACGGCAGCGCCGACGAGTACGCCAGGTTGAGGGTTATGAAGAAGAGGCACCCGAGCCTGTTCTGAACCCCTTCCTGGTCGTCGCCCACGCCGCGGTACAGCGCCGCGAGCATCAGCGAGTAGAGGATGTCGAGGAAGACGGTGACGCCCACGCCCACGACGTCGCGGCGCTGGCACTTGTGCGCTCGACGCGACAGGAGGACAAATTGCGTGGCCCATCCGGCGCCTCCCTTCGCCGTCGTCGCCGCAGTCTCTTCCTTTGCGACGAGCGCGCCCTGTTTCTTGGCCAGCGCGACACCTTCGAGCGCCTTGGACGCGGTGGATTCGCCGAGCTCGCGCGACGCCGCCTCCCTCGCGAAGAAATCCACCCGCGACCGGGAGTTACCCTCCCTGCTCTCCGATCGATAATCCATCGACATGACGTCCATGAAGAAGTCCGCCGGGTTCGTCAGCGTCGGGCACTTGAACATCAGGGTCTCGAAGTACCCCACCGCGGCGGACGCGTCACCTATGAACGCCAGCCGCCCGTCGGTCAGGAGCATGAGCTGATCGAACATGGCGAAGATCGACGACCTCGGCTGGTGGATGGTACACACGACGCTTCGGCCGTTGCCGGCCAAGTCCCTCAACGCGGACATGACGTTCTGCGCCTGAAAGGAGTCCAGGCCGGACGTGGGTTCGTCGAGGAAGATCGCCGCGGGGTCGCGGACCATCTCCACGCCGATGTTGCACCGTTTGCGTTCGCCCCCCGACAGCCCTCGTCGGAAGCCGCCCGGGGACCCCACGGGCGAGTCTCGCACGTTCTTCAGCCCCAGCTCGGCGATGAGCCTGTCGACGCTCTCCGCCTTCTCGGCGTCGGGGGTCGACGGCGGGAGACGCAGCCGCGCGTGGAGCATGAACGTCTCGTGCACGGTGAGGAACTCGAACAGGAGTTCTTCCTGCATGACGTACGCCACGCGCTCGTTGAAGTCCTCGGACCTCGCGGCGCCGTTGACGGTCACTTCACCCGACAGGATGCCCCCCGCGGGGACCCTGCCGCTGAGGACGTTTAAAAGGCTGGTCTTGCCGCTGCCCGTGGGGCCCATGAGCGCCATGACGTGGTTGGGCAACGCCGCGCCGCTGAGTCCCTTGAGGATGTCCCGCGGAGGTTTGTCTCGGCCGTTCGGGTAGACCGTGTACCTCAAATCCCTCCAGGCGAGGGTGACGGTCTGCTTGTGCTGCGAGAAGCCGCTGGCGACGGTGGGCGCGCCCTTCGGCTTGTAGCTGTTGGCGTCGACGTCCATGGAGCCGCGCGACGTGGTGGCCTGCTCGGCGCGCCACACCCGGTGAACTTCCTCGGCGTCCATGGTCGGCTCCTGCACGGCGGTGTCCCTCTCCGTGTCCCTCTCCGTCTGATGAGAAACGCCCGGCTCGAGTCCACGTGTTCTTCAGTCTGAAACACCGAAATCGTACGGTACGTACGCCAGTGATGAGGAATTATGAATTAGGCTAATATAAAAAAAGTAACCGTGTTCTGCGCCGAAACATCAGCAGCGTTCGTAGTTAGAATCAGAGCCAATCAGCCGTGAGCCAATCATCGACGCGACTTCGGTCCAAGATCTTCCCTCGGCCGTCGGTGATGGATATGTCCTCACGGTTAAAACTCGTCGTCGTCAATCGTCGTCGACGCGTCTTGCGCCTCCACAGCGCTCGCGAGTCCACGCGTTCGATCCGGACCCCGAGTCACGATGCCCGCCGTCGTCCTCGCGTCCTCCGTCGCCGCCGTATCGGCGCGCCGCGCCGTCGCGCCCTCTGGTGCGCGCGCGATGGGCCCACCAGACGCGAAGGCTTCCAAGTCCACCGCCCGAACCGCGCGACTCGTCTGCCGCGCCGAGAAGGTCACGGGCTACAATACCGTCCCGGTCGCCAATGGCAGGAAGCGACGTATCGTCAAGTCCCTGACGGGTAACCCCGCGCCGCCTGCCCTCGACGCCGACCTCATGGCGGGCGACAACGAGACCGATTGCCCCAGCGACGGGTGCTCCATCGAGGCCTCCACGCCCGACGCCGAGCACGACGCGCCGACGCGCGGCGCCATGTCCTTCGGATCCTCCACCGAGGAGGCGCACGACCGCCAGCAGGCGCAGATCGAGTCCCTCAAGGCCCTTCGCGAGGCCACCGCGCCCGCGGTGAGGCGCAAGCGCCGCGTCCTGAAGCCGTTGAGCAAGACGCCCGATCCCTCCGCCACGTGGGGCACCGTGGACGTCGAGGAGGGCAACTGCCCGAGCGACGGATGCTCCATCGAGTACGCCGCCCCCGCGGACGAAGCCGCGCCCATCACCCGCCGCGGCTACCAGGCCACCAAGCACTCCAACAACGAAGCGCGCGAGAAGTGGCGCGCACAGCTGGCCAACCTGAAGGAGCAGCGAGCCGAGGATGAGCGCAAGATTCGCGCCGCGCTCGAGGCGTCCGTGGCGGACGACGAGGCGAACATGACGGAGGCGGAGAAGGCCAAGGCCAAGGCGCAGAAGGAGGCCTTCTACTTCTCCGTCGCGGGGCTCACCGCGCTCGCCGGCCTCGGCTTCCTCGAGCCCGACACCGCCACCGCGGCGATCAACTCGTCCGCGACGATCGATCCGTTTTTCCAATTCAACCCCGTGTGCCCCGCCTCCGACGGCGTCTTCCGCGTCGGGCAGAAGGCGGCGCTCGCGCTCGCGGGGGACCAGAACATCGAGAACTACCGCCCGCTCATCAACGACGTTTTGATCCGCGTGCGAACCGAGCTGTGCATCCTCGAATCGTTCTCCAGGGAGACGGTCGTGCCGTTCATTCGCGAGAAGGGCATCGGTTGGGTTCTGCCCATCCACGAGACCAGCGAGACGTACCTCGCCGGCGTGGTGTTCATGATCGGCACCAACTTCATCTTCCTCGGGTCCACCAAGGTGGTGGCCATCCTCGCCATCTACCACGACCTCTCCGTCGGCTTGCTCGCGAGGGGAGCGGGGCGGCTCCTAGGGATGGCCACCCCCGAGGCGGAGGAGGAGAAGCGCGAGCGCGAGTTCAACGACTTGATGGAGAAGCAGATGGCGGAGGTGAAGGGCTTGATGATGAACCCGCTGCTGTCGCGGGACGCGCGGGAGAAGCAGACGGCGGAGGTGAACACGAGGTACGCGGCGATGATGGAGGACACGAAGGCGGCGGCTGACGTGCGCGTGCAGGACGACGCCGCGAGCGCTTTGTCCAAGGTTAGGAAAGGCGCGGGTGCGATCGCGGTGCCGCTGCGGTTCTACGGGAAGGCGTCGGGGCTTTTCCGCCAGGGGTGCGAGGTTTTCGACACGTTCTGCAGCCGGTACTTCGTGGCGTTCACCGTGACGTACGTCATCGTCAAGACGGCGCACTACGCGTTCTTCCCCACGATTTTGGACGGCGTGGGTAAGAACTTTGGGGTGTAGAATCGGGGCGTGATGTGGTTTTTTGGTTATCCGTGATTTTATTAATTAAACTTAACCATAAATACGTAATGACTGGATTACATACGCTATTTTTGAGGACGCGGACCGTTTGCGAAAGGTTGACCGAAAAAGGGATTCGCTTATCAATTGGGGCGCCCGGTGTCGGTTCCGGGGGCACAGGCGACCGCACAGGCGTGGTTCCCCGTCCGCTCGCGCTCGTCACCGCGCTCGCCACCAAGTGACCCACGCGGCGCCGCGACACACCGAACGAACGCGTTCGCCATGGAGGTCGCCGACTCGGAGCTCAAGCCGCTGTACCAGTGGGTCGACGAGATCCCGCTGTCGAGGCCCAAGCGAAACATCGCTCGCGACTTTGCCGACGGCGTGCTCGTCGCCGAGGTCGTCGCGCACTTCTACCCGCGTCTCATCGAGCTGCACAACTACAGCAGCGCGAACGCCATGACGCAGAAGATGTACAACTGGCAGACCCTCAACCAGAGGGCGCTGCGCAAGCTGGGGTTCCAGATCCCGCTCCAGGACGTGCAGGACGTCTGCAACAACAAGGCTGGCGCCATCGAGCGCGTGTTGAAGCTCTGCAAGTACAAGATGGCGGAGTTCCAGAGCAAGAACGGGGTGAAGGGCCCGGGACCGGACGCGGGCGCCAAGACCGACAAGACGAACGCGGCGCACGCCGTCTCTCCCGGGGTGCTCCGAGCCAAAAAAACAAACGCGCAACAAGGCTACGCCCCTCAACCCGAACCCACGAAGGATGGCATCGTCCCGATCGTGTTCCAGAGCGCGGAGCCCGTGGAGATGACCCGCGAGGAGAAGATGAAGGCGTACGCGCGGAACCAGGACAAGGGCATCAAAGGGTTCGCCCCGGCGGACCCGAGCAAAGGGGCGGCGGCGACTGGCGAGCTCCAGGCGACGACCGCCGCGGCCAAGAACAACGCCAACATCGTGAAGCATCGCGACGGGACGATCGAGGTGGACGGCAAGACGTACCGCCCGCAGCTCACGCCGACGCTGGAGGCGAAGATGAAAATGGAGATACCCGCGGAGGTGCTCAAGCACAAGGACGCGGTCATCGCGGAGCTCAAGGAGACGAATGACATCTTGGAGACAAAGTCGAGGAAGCTGGAGCAGCTCGTGCGTTTGAAGGATGCGAAGATTCAGACGCTGCTGACGAAGTTGCAGGCGTTGACGGGGGGTGGTGTCGCGGTAGCGCCCCCGCCGCCGCCGAGCTCGAGCGGCGGGGGCAGCGCTTATGGGAGCCGACCGGGCACGGGCGAGGGGAGTAGATGATGATGTAAAAAAAAGGACCGTTGCCAAATGACGAATCGCGGAAAACCAAAAATTGACAACCGACCAAAAATATCCGACCAATATGGCATTTTTATTCAAGGATAGACCCAGCGGAAGGGAACAATTTTGGTGTTACAGATTCAACCCGATTGACAGTCGCCACGACACAACCAAGACGCGCCGCGGTCCTTTGCACCCGTCGCGCGACAGTCTCACGGGCACGCACCCGCGCGACTGAACTCGGAGCCACCCGACGCACTCGGAGGCACCGCGACACACGCGAGTATCGTCGCGCTCGAACCAGGGCGGACGAACAGAACTTCGGGAAAGAGAGAGAAGGGCGCGGCCGCAGCAGTTACAATGGGCGCGGCGGGCAACGTGAGCCCCGGCGGGGGCAACCTCCTCATGGCGGTGTTCTACGGCATCGCCTACCTCACGGCGGCGTCGACGATCATCCTGCTCAACAAGCACGTGCTCTCGGTCACCCCGTTCCACTACCCCATCGCGCTCGCCTCCCTCGGCGTGCTCTTCGGATGGGTCGCGTCCGTCGTCCTGGTGCACACCGGAGCCATCTCGCTGGAGAAGCACAAGGACATCACGCTGAGCGCGTGGCTCAAGAACGTGCTCCCCATCGGTTTCTTCACCGGCGTGACCCTCGCGACGGGCAACATGGCGTACTTCTACCTCTCGCTCTCCTTCCTGCAGATGGCCAAGGCGCTGAGCCCCGTCGCGCTGTTCTTCGTCCTCACAGCCACAGGCCTAGACAGGTTCCACATGAGCGTCTTCATCTCAATCATGGTCATCGTGTTCGGCGCCGCGGTGGCGGCGTACGCGGAGGTCCACTTCACCTGGATCGGCATCGGTTTGGTGGTCACCGCGGAGTCCTTCGAGGCGCTCAAATCCGCGGCGTTCCAGTTTCTCCTGGCGAACAAGTCCTTCTCCATGTGGGAGGGTATGTACTTTGTCTCCCCCGCGTCGCTCATCTTCCTCGGCATTGCAATCTACTCCATGGAACTGGAAGAGATGATCGAGGAGGACGCGTGGGGGCAGATGAAATCTCACCCGCTCGTGTTCATCGCGTGCGGTACCCTCGGGTTCGCGGTGAACTACTGTTCGTTGGGAGTCATCAAGAACGCGGGGTCGCTCACGCTCAAGGTGCTGGCGCAGATGAAGTCCATCTTGATCATCTTCGCGGGCATCGCCATCTACAGCGACGTGGTGAGTTTGCAGACCGCCATGGGGTACGCCACCTCGATCGTGGGCTTTGGCTTTTACAACTACGCGAAGATCAAGGCGAAGGAGGAGGACGATAAGCTCGCGGCGGAGGAGGAGGCGCCCGTGGAGAAGGGTGGCGAAGAGGCGGGGTACGGCGCCACGGAGAAGAAGTGAATTGATGACGATGACGGCGGACTCCGGACTCGGCCCGGGGGGTTGGGCGGACTCGACGCGTCGCACGGCGCGGTCGGTGGCGATCCCCTTAAATTTATACAGTAGCTCACTTGTTCCTTGATAATACCAATATATTTGGCATGCAAACCACGCGAAGTGGCCCCGAGGTGGACGACTTTTCTCGTCTCCACTCTGCACAGTTTCTTCAGCACCGCTTTTTTTCACCCGTTTTTCTGGGTATCCCACTTGGATTTTCAAACTCGCCTGCGCACTTTGGAACGCGCGGGGGTCCGGTCAGCACGCCACCGCCATGTCCAACTTCGGCGACAAGGCCGCCACGCTGGTGCGAGACCTCGGCCAGTCAGAGAAGGGCACGATTCCCCCGTTCAACGACGACATCGTGCGCGCCGTGGTGGACGAGAGCAACGAGCATCACAGATCCATCCTCCGGCTCATCCACGACATCCAGGAGGCGGGCACGAGCCTGGACGCGGCGGCTCCCGAGGACGCCGCCGCCATCTTGGTGCACCACCAGGCGGTGCTCCGGAACAAGCGTGCGCTGCTCGTGTACCTCAACGAGCGCGCGGACAGGGTTCGGGCGCTGCGTTGGGAGGTGGGCACAGCGCTGCCGGAGGATCTCGGCGAGAACCTGTCGCACAGCGAGCGCGGCTACTTCCAGCAGTACAGCGCTCTGGTGAACAGGTACCAGGGGCGCAGGGGCGGGGTCGGGATCAACATCACGCTCGATCCCACCCCGCCGAGGGAGCACAAGGTGCAGGTGCGGGTGCTGGAGGAGCGCGGGGAGCTCGTGACGCGGGACGGCACGGTGGATCTGGCCAAGAACACCGTGCACCTCCTCTGGCGCGACGAGGCGCAGCCGCTCATCACCGAGGGCGTCGTCGAGATGGTATTATGATGAGCGTGATGTTAGAGTTTGCGTCGATACGAACTGAGACACTAGTAGCCGAACTTATCCGCCTTGTCCGCCGCCTTGGCGCGCAAGCCGCGGCGAATCGTCTCCATGTCCGCCTCGTTCTTGAGCCTCGCCTCCTTCGTCCCGAGCTTCTTCCGCCACTGCGTCAGCAAGCTGGCGTCCGTCTTTCGGCTCATCGCCTTCTCCCGCAGGTCCTCGAACCACTCGCTGCCCAGCGCCTCGACCTCGGCGACCGCGAACCCCGGGTCCTCGGTCCGCTCGGCGCCCAATCCCTTCCCCGGGCTCCGCCTCGGCGGCGCCCACGACTTTCGCAGCGGGTTGGAGTCGGGATCCTCCTTCTTCCCGAACGCGATTCCCATGCGCGGCGAGCCGGCGGTTCGCGACCCGGGCGAGCGTATGAGCGGTATGCCGCCGCCGAAGCGCTCGGAGGTCCCGCGCGCCAGCGAGGCCCGCCCAGGGGACGAGCTCTCGAGGATGGCGTGGACGTCCTTGAACGTAGGATACGCATCCGGATCGTCGCCGGAGACTTCCTCACCGACCTCCTCCTCCTCCTCCTCGGCGGCGGCTCGCGCGGCGTCGATCTCGAGCCGGCGAAGCTCGCGCTCCGCCGCCTCGTTCGCGTCCTCTTCCTCGCCGTATTCACCCGGTTCCACGGCGTACGGGTCCACCTTGACGCGAATCTCATCTTTTTTACGCACCAACCCGCCCACCGCCGGCCCGTGACCGACGCGCTCCACGGGCGCGTAGAACGGCGTGTACTTCACCCCGCGTCTGCGGTTGGATATCCCGCGATTGGTCCTGTCCGGAAACGTGTCCCGAGGGAGCGATTGGTGCATCGGTCTTCGATCGTACCCTTCGTTCGTGTGGAAGGATTTGATGTCCCAGCGGCGCGGCCCGAAGGGCGTGGCGGGGACGAACGGGTGCCCGCCGTCGGGGTGCGACCCGCCACGCTCCGCGGCGTCCCACGCCTCGTCGTCCTCGGCGTCAAACAACGGCGCTTCGTCGCGCATGATGGCGGCGTAGTGGTCGTCGTCGAGCTCGAACTCGTCATCGCCCGCATCCTGTAAACAAAACACGACATCATTCTAATTGCCCATACCATAATTAAAATAAACTCACCTCGCGAACGTTCTTCTCAAGCCACGCGCGGCCCTCCTCGGTGCCCTGGAGCTTGCGCGTGCGCTCCTTCAACCTCTCCACCGCCTCCCGCTGCCTCTGCGCCCGCTTGTACATCAAGTCGTGGGTGTCCCACGGCGCCGGGTGGGTCACCGGGTACATGTTAGGGTATTCGATCTTGCCGGGCGACTGCTGGTAGCCGTATTCCGCCTTGATCCCACCCGGGCCTTGGTAGCGGATATTGTCCGATTTACCACTCGGTACCCACGCGCGCGTGCCTGGTTCATTACGCAGGGTGCCCGTCCGTCCCATCTTACCCTGCCACGCGCCCATCTGCGACGTGCGCGTCAGTTTCTCCGTCTTTGCGAACCGAAGCGCGGCTTTGGTCCGTTCGCGTTCCCGCGGCAGAGCGTCGCCGCCGGAGTGGGTAAAGTATCCCCGCTCGCGGAACAGCCGGCCGATCGTGCCCATCATCCAGTACTGCTTCGGGACGTTCTCGCACATCTTCCTCATGGCGTTGACGACGCCCACGTCCGTCCGCGGGTTACGCAGCATCGGCGCGACGTTAGCGAAAGCCGTCACCGCGAGTTGGCCGAGAACTTCGGTAAACGCCGGATAGAGCATCTCGCCAACCTCTCCGTCCGCGTCGTTCGCCTCTTCCACCTCGTGAAAGATGGCCAGTGCGTCGCCTTTGTTCATGAGGTGCGGGACCACCTCGAAGTTCACGAGCCAGGTCACGAACTCGTCCTCGTTCAGTGTCGCGTTGAGCTTCTCGATTGTTCTCCACGTTATCTTCTCCGTCGTGGAGCTGTACATGTTCAGCGCGGCGTAGTGAGCGTACACCCGCTTGAGAACCTTCTCGCGGGTGCGAATCTCGTTCATCGCGTTTCTGGACAGTAAGTCGTCCAGGTCTGGCTGGGGTTTCATGGGTTTAGGGGACGCGTGGGGAAGGACGTAAATCCGGACCAGCGCCTCGTACGCCTTGTCAAAATCTTCAGCCTCCGGGTACCTGAGCTTGGACGCCTCCCTCAGCGCGCTCTGAAACTCATCAAAGTTTATCCGCAAGTCCCCGAAATTGTTGCGGGTCTTGTACCGGCGCGCGCGGTCGTCCTTGTTGTTCACGTCGGTGCCCAAGCCCGCGTCGACGCGGGTGAACACGGTGTCCATGTCCGTGACCGATATCGAGTTGTCGAGGAGCTGGCAGTCGCGGATGAGCCGCTGCCACCCGAGCGTGCTCATCTCCCAGCTTCCGTTCTCCTCGGGTGGGACCGTGCCTTTCTCCGGCGCCTTGCGAAACGCGGGTTTGTCCCGAAAGACCCTGTACTCGCCGTAGTTGTGAAACACCGGAAGGAGCTTGGCCTTGATGTCCTCCGGGTCGAAGTCTTTGCCCGCGACGGAACGCATCTTCTTGATGCGCGCGTTGCGCTCCTCCTGTTGCCGCGCGATGGCGTCCTTCTCCGCCTGGAGCTTGCTGTACAGCTCGCTGTCGTCGCCGGACGCTTTGCGTCCCATGAGCTTAACCTTGGCGACGAACTTCGGGTCGCACGACCAGTAGATGTCGTCGGGGTGGCGCCCCGAGCGATGCAGCTTGATGTCGACCAAGGTCGGGTCGTCGAGGTCGAGGTACCGGATGAACGCGTGGAGCGCGTGGACGGTGGGGACGGACTCGAACACCTCGTCCATCTCGGCGAACTCGAGCGTAGTCCGGCCGTCCATGGCGACGGCAGGAGGCGCCCGCCCGCGTTTCTACGGGCGATTCTCAATCGCGTGCCGGAATTGGCAACTCTCGATGGGTCGGGTCAGGCCGCGCCACTCGACCTGGGTCGACCACGGGCTTCCCTCGCGCCTCGCTCACGTCTATCCGGACGCACACGATGCGCGCGGGCGAGCCGGGATGTCTCGACTCGGTGCCGGCGCCTCCGCCCGTGTCTTGTGGGGTTGCACGAATCGTGCCGGTCAAGCTTTTGGCAAATGCGCTCGGAAACTGCTCGGATTCTGCAAATCACAAATCTCCGGCGCGGGAGGGGATCGGGCACGCGCGGTCGGGTGGCACGAAGGGCTCGCCAGCCCCCGTCAGTGCCGGGTCCGCGGTACCGATAATCCCGCCATGCGTCGCGTCGCGTCGGGGATCGCGGGACCCGTCGATCGACGCGCGCGGGACCTCCTTCTTCGTGACCGGCTTGGAGGCGG
>Ga0115572_10002148_pt1 | contig 15824 bp, 17 predicted proteins | sample COGITO_mtgs_1206_FD_88681 | JGI IMG/M metagenome (GOLD analysis project Ga0115572, IMG submission 88681) | Pelagic marine microbial communities from North Sea - COGITO_mtgs_120607 | ecosystem: Environmental > Aquatic > Marine > Epipelagic | place: Germany:Helgoland, sampling site Kabeltonne... | reverse complement strand
TGACAAACAGGAGGATCAGGAGTAGCAATCTTTGCTTATGATAGTGGATCATTTAACTGTGCCGGTGGGATAGTAGGAGATGCCGGTAACGGTAGAAAGTATAATCAGTTTAATTCATCAGGTACTTTTAAAGTTGGATCTACTTCTGATTTTGGTATTGTTACAGGTAATAACTTACAGTTACATTTAGATGCTGGTAATTTTGCTTCAAGAGGTACATCTACTTGGACTGATTTATCGGGTAATGGAAACAACGGTACAGTTAGTGGAGCAACCTTAGCTGGACCTTACTATACATTTGATGGATCGAATGATTATATCAATCTAGCTGAATCATCTGGAGCCTCTACCGCCCCCCACACAGTCTATGGAACCTTTACAGGAGCTTCTGAAACTAACTGGACTTTAGAATGTTGGTTTAAGACTTCAGAAAACGACACCGACACATGGGGTACCCCTATAATAGGTAGGGATAGTAATGATTTGTTTGGACAACTTACAGTCAAGGATAATAAAGTACATTATTTACATGCAAATCCTAGCTGGTTATATGTAACAAGCACTTCTAATGTTACAGATGATACTTGGCACCACGTAGTATTAGTTAACTATTCCAATGCAACTATGGACCTATGGTTGGACGGTGTTAAAGAAGTAACAGCAGCTAACAGTACCGTTTACTATAGTGCGAATACAAGGTACTTTAAACTTTCACATGTAGCGAGAGGGTACACTGGTGACTATACAGCATGTGAAGTAGCTCAAATACGTCTATATGATACGAATCTTTCAGATGCAGAAGTACTACAAAACTATAACGCAACTAAAACAAACTTTATATAAAATTTTAACATATTTATTAATATGGGACATTACGCAAAAGTAAATCAAGGAAAAGTAGTTAAAGTGATTGTAGCAGAAGCTTCATTCTTTAACAACTTCGTAGATGATTCACCAGGTACATGGTTACAGACATCATATAATACAAGAGGAGGTATTCATTATGAAGCAAACTCTAATAATGCATCAGAAGATCAATCTAAAGCTTTGAGAGGTAACTATGCCGGTATAGGGTACGAATACGACAGTTCAGTAGATGCATTTTTTCACCCACAACCGTTTAGTAGTTGGACTAAAAACACTAGTTCATTTTCATACGAAGCTCCCATAACCTACCCATCAGGAGATGCAACCGGTTCTTACACAGGAAGTTATAGTTGGAGTGAAAGTGTATATATTGCAGATAGTGGAGACCCAAAAACAGAAGGCTGGATAACATCATCAATGCCTATATAAAAAAATATTAAATGAAAATACATAATCCAACATCAGTAGGTACAGCAGATGACTTTAGTGGAGCTTTTACAGGTTCCTTTTCAGGTTCCTACCAAGGTATTAGTTATACGGTATTGGAAGATATACCAGGTAGTATAATTTAATCATCAGCACAGATTAATTATTCTGGTTCCTACGATGAAATATTAGTAAAAGTAGTAGATGATGGGGGTGATAAATACCAAATTGATGGTCAAACAGCCCCTAAACTGACCCTACAGAGAGGACATACGTACAGGTTTAATTTATCTGATAGTTCAAACAATGGTCATCCACTTGCTTTTAGAACACCAAAAGACGTTAGCCACACAGCAGGAGTAGTAGCAGCAGGTACACCCGGTAGTGCAGGAGCTTATACACAGTTCCATGTAGGCTATGATACTCCTCTAGCTTTAAAGTACTATTGTACTAGTCACGGTAATGGAATGGGTAATTCAGTAAAGGTACTTGATGGATTTGGCACTGAGCTATCAGATGCAGTGGTCATAAGTGGATCACTTAAAGTAACCGGCGATATTACTGCATTCTCTACGTCTGATGAAAGGTTTAAGACAAACGTAACACCTATATTAGATAGCTTAGATAAAATAGGAGAGATCAAGGGATATGAATATGATTGGATTGAAAGTGAACATCACGATAATACAGGACATGACATAGGAGTAATAGCACAAGAAATTGAAAAAATAGCTCCTGAAGCTGTAGTTACAAGAGATGGTGGGTATAAAGCAGTAAGGTATGAAAAATTAATACCTATCCTTATACAGGCTATAAAAGAATTGAATAAAAAAATTGATAGTATAGAATAAATTACTATATTAATAATAAAGTTACAAAATGGGTTTACGTATAAATGTTGATTTAGATACTAACAGAGGTCAAACTAATGAGGCTTATGTGCTATTAGAAAGCATAAGATTCAATAGAGTTAATACAAGGGTAGAGTTTACTACCTCGTTATGGTTAAATAGAGAAGCTGCTTTAGCATTTCAAAAGAAATACATAGACAGTCCTCTTGGTAGTTCTGAAGGTATGTTACAAAGAGAGGTAATTTATTACAAAAACTCTAAAGATACCAAAGGAACAGAAATAACACTGGATAACTACTTTTTAGTAGATATTGCAAGAGAAGAAGAAGTAATAACTCCAGTATATGACGAAAAGAAAGTAGTCAAAAAAGTTCCTTTCATTTCTTTTGACGAAGAAGGTGAAGAAATAGTAAAAGAAAAAGAAATAACTAAACTTGAAAAAGTAAAAGTTGGAGAAAATAAAGAAATAAAGAAAGTGTTTGATATAAGTTTAGTACATAATATATTTGAATTTACTTATAATGAACTAAGAAAAAAATTATCAGAACACTTTCCAATCGAAAAATTAGAAATAGTTTAAAATGGCAGTATATACTTATTCTACTACTAACATAAATTTTAGCACATTTGATGTCTGGTCTAATGCTGGCTTCACTGATGATACGGATATCACACTATCAACAGTACTAACTGATGCATATCCAGCAGCAGCTAACCCAAGTGGAGTAGGTGAAATCTATAATAGAAGCTGGTTTTACGGTAATGTTATCGCTACAGCGAATGGAACAGTACAAGTAACAGCTCCTTACACATCAGCTACATCTACAGGTACGTTAGTTATTAAAAATGTAGATTATAGTGTACATACCACTGTTACACTAGCAGCAGCAGGTACATATCCATACAACTTTTCGGAGTGGAGAACAGCATCAGGTGGAGGAGGATCGCAAATAAGGACCAGTGCTAACTTAAACTTAACAGTCACTGACCAAACAAGTCAGTTAAATTTTTACGCTTATTTCACATAAAAATAGTTATTGAAAACAATTTGGGTTTTAGAAAACATAAGGGGAGATAGAACCTTTTATGAAAAGTTTGATTTACAAATGATGTTTGCTTCTGTAATACAATGGAAGAAACACCATCCTACTTTTGAATGCAGTTTATATGGCGACAAAATGACACTAGAGGTTATAAACCAACTAGGTGGAAAGGACTTATGGGATAACCAAACAGTTCTTAAAGTCAACAAAAGTATAAACAAAAATGTATTCTGGGCATCATCTAAACTACAGGTATTAAGAGAAATACAAGAACCATGTATTATAATGGATAATGATTTTCTGGTATACACTAGTTTTAAGAAGTTTCTTAAAAATAAAGTAGTCGTAAGTCACATTGAAGATGGGTTGAACTACTACATCATGCCAACTGATCATTTTGCTAAAAAAATTAAACACCTTATCAATAGGTATAAACAAACTGCTGTAAATTGTAGTTTTTTATATTTTCCTGATCATAAGTTTATGAACTATTATGCAATGATTAGTTTAGATATAATGGCTGAACTTACTAGAATAAAAGCTCCTAACTCAAAATATTTAATTTTAGCAGAACAATTACTATTAAAGCATTTGTTGGACCTGAATGAAGTAACTCACATACCATTAGTAGATAGAGAATACGTTTGTGTAAAAGATGAGTTTGGTAAAAGAATAAAAGGGTTAGTCAAATACGAAAAACAACATTTGTACTTCAGACATTACTGGATGCAAAAAGATAAAATAAGAAAGAATAAAGATGGTTTTTCTTTAAAAGAAGAATCTAAAAATTTAGACAATTTAATAAGGTCTAAAAAGGTTATAAACTGGGAACAACTATGACAGGAGTTCATGCATTTTGGTCTCAACCTACATTAACAGGTACACAAGGCCATCATTTGAAAGGTGAAAAGAAGTTTAAAATGTTTGATTTTGAACTACTACACTTTGTATTATCAGCTTTATTTTATAAAAAGTATAATGGTCCCATACACCTATATACAGACAATATTTTTGCTACCTATCTAAATGAAAATAAACTACTCAATGTTTGGGACTTTGTAGATGTAGGTAAATATAATGAATTCACCAGTCTTAATATAAATCCAAAAAGTAACTGGACTGGTTTTAAAACATGGTTATTAAGTCAAATCCCATCTCCTTTTTTACTTATTGACCATGATAATATAGTTTATACAAAAATACCCACTGAATTATTTGATATATCGGTAAGATTTGCCCATCTTGAAAGTATAAACCCTTACTACTACCCAAATAGACAAGATATGGAGTGTGGTAATTTTAAGTTTAACGATGAATGGAACTGGGATTTAGATGTTGCTAATACTTGTTTACTTTATTTTAATAATGAAAAATTTAAAAATGAATATTCAAATAAGGCAATGGAGTTTGAAGTTAACAACTCTCCCACTAACAAACATTTAGCTGAAGTTCAGTATTTATTTGCTGATCAAAGATTATTAGTTATGATGCTAGAACAAGCAAATATAGATTACGGTACTTTTTCTAATAGAAAGTTTACCCCTGATGGAGATAACCCTGATTGGACTAATGTAGGTAGTGATAAGTTGATTGATAAAGTTGGATTCGACCACACCTGGGGGTATAAACACCACCTTAAAGAAAATAAAATAGCGAGGAAAATATATATGCAACGTCATATAAAAATGATTGAAGATAGTTTTGATGATTTTTATGATTTGCTTTTACCTCTTTTTAAAAAGTATATATAATGGTTAATTTAGTTACAATAGTTGGTAGAAATACCCATATACTGCCCCACATGTTAAAGCACTACGAAGGAATGGTAGATAAGATACATGTAGGTGTGTACAGACAATCTAAAGATGATACTATACTTCAGGAAATAGAAGAATTAGGTATAGAACCTTTTATGGTTTTCACTGATGAAAAGTACAATTGGGATAGAGTTACTGAAATGTATAACACCATTAAGTTAACTAAACCTGATGAATGGTGGATAGTCTCAGATGATGATGAATTACAGGTTTATCCATATGACATCAAAGAGATAATTAATGAGTGTGAAACTAAAGGATATACTTTTGTAACAGGTGGTTTTTTAGATAGAATAGGTCCCGATGGTACATTTCCTACAGTTACTAAAGATATGGATATTCATAAAGCATTTCCATTGGCAGGGTTTTTTAGATACCCAATGTCTGGAGCCTGTCCTAACAAAGTAACATTATGTAAAGGAAGTCAAAAAATTACATCTGATCAACACTATGCTCAATTTGAAGACGATGAAAATAGCTGGGGTAGATGGCATAAAAAACGTATGCCTGTAGATGATGTATTTACTCAAGTACACCACTTTAAATGGGATTCAACTGCTAAACAAAGAATAAAAGAAGTATCTCAAACTATCGAAGATTATTCTTGGTGGTGGGAATATAAAAAACTGTACGATCAATTGGAAAAATCAAATTGGAAGGTAGATGTAAAAAATCCTTTGTATAAAGTTGAATCTCTGAAAGAATTTTCCTATATTAATTATGCAGATTATAGACATTGGAATGAATTAACAGATTTAATAATAAGCATATGAGTGCAGATTTAAACAAAATTGAAATTGAAGAACGTAAAGCAGCAGCCCTTGAAAAAATAGCTGATTCACTTGATTCTCTTACTTTATGGTTTGAAGAAGTTGATAAAGAAGAGTGGGGAGATAGAGTACAATACTATTTAGGAGAGTTCCACACGTTACTCAAGAAGAAATATGAATGAACATAAGTTAGGTATTGTAGTACCTTACAGAGATAGACCTAATCAGTTAAAGACTTTCACCGAAAGAATAGCTGATTCAATAGACCTACCTTATGAACTTATTATTGTTGAACAAGTAGACGATAAGGAGTTTAATAGAGGTAAACTGCTCAATATAGGTTTTATGAAAGCAGTATCGTTAGATTGCGATTACGTTGTCTTTCACGATATAGATATGATACCTATAAAAGCTGATTACTCTTATTCTGATATACCAGTACACCTTATATCTGAGTTTAACCTACCAGATGGAGTAAGTAGAGAGTTATTTGATGATTATTTTGGTGGTGTTACTTTATTTCCTACTAATATATTCAAACAAATTAACGGTTATACAAATGAATACTTTGGTTGGGGATTTGAAGATGATAATCTCTTACTTAGGTGTAAAGAAAACCATATAAAGTTAGATAGTAAAAAAGTAGTACAAAGCGCTAGAGATGGTATAGGTTTACAGTTTGATGGAAGTAAGTCATATGTTGGAGTTAAAAACATATTTAACATGGTTAGAAACTTTACAATAGTTACTAACTTTACCATAGATCAAATAGTTAATAGTGAAAAGGAAATCACTGATGAATTTGCTATATTTTCTATACCTGGTTTTGATACTACATTTACATACAATTCTTTTAGAAACTTTACTTTTCAATTTTGGGATAAAGATCAATCATCTCATTCTATAACTTCAGAACATTTTCCTGAAGGTACTTTTACTGCTGCTATTACTATTAATAATAGGTCTCCTAAAAAAACTGTAGCACTATACATAAATGGTAAGTTAGTAAAAGAAGTTGAACATAAAAGACTATCAGACATTAAGACTCCAGAGTATTTTTACCTAGGAGTTGGTGATCCTGAAAGAACTAAAAAACCTAACTTCTTCAAAGGTAAGATTAATACGTTTTGTATATACGACAAACTACTTAACGACTTTACCATATCTAACCTGAGTAAAAATACTGAATTTAGTGCATTTAACTTTGGTAATTCTAGTGACCTTAAACTTTATTATGATGGTAAATTTGTAAAAGGTAGTACTTTATTAGATTTGAGCGGTAATAATAATAACGGTACAGTAATGGGTTGTGATCAAGTAGTAACTCAACAATCTAAAGAAAAATTTATATCCATACCGTCTAGAAGAGAGGGTAAGTACGAAGTATTACCTCATGATGAAAATGGGTACAAAGACGGCTATTGGGTAAACTGGGCTAGTAGAGAGAACCAAATGGACTACTAAACAAATACTACAGTAAGAAAACCAATTACCAACAAGATGGACTAACTTCTTGTAGATTTAAAGAAGTAGAAAATTTTAGTAGTGGTAATTTACATAAATTTAAAGTATCTTTATGAAATTAGGAGTTTGCGTACCGTACAGGAATAGAGAAGAACACTTACATCAATTTATACCAAGAGTTGGTAAACATCTCAAACAACAAGGTATAGAGTTTCAAATGTATTTTGCTCATCAGGTAGACGACAAGTTATTCAACAGAGGTGCTATGAAAAATATAGCAGCTAAACATGCTTTTGAAGAAGGTTGTGATTACGTTGTATGGCATGATATTGATATGATACCTGAGGAAGGAGTAGATTACTCTTACAATAAAGATAATCCAATCCATCTTGCTACTAGAATATCTCAAATGGAATATGGTTTAAAGTACCACGAATATTTCGGAGGAGCAGTTTTATTTACTAAAGAACAAGTAGAAGCTACCAACGGTTACTCCAATGATTATTGGGATTGGGGTATGGAGGATGATGATTTATTTTGGAGATGTCACTTAGAAGGACTAACTAATGATTCATTTTTAGATATACCATTTAAGAAAAAGAAGGTATTAAAGTTTGATGGAGAAAGTTCATGGGCTAAAATACCTAAATCTAGAAAACTTAAAGATTTTAATTCTAAATCACATACTTTATCTATACTATGTAAAGCATACCAACAACCTGATAAGATTCCAATTCACTTGATAGGTGCTAAAGGTACACAGTACGTTGAGTTCCCTATTTTGAGAGTACCTGGTTATGATTATGGTATATCATTTAACAATTCAAGAGCACTGTCTTTACAATATTGGAATACATTTAACCAGTTAAACTATATGTGGTTAAAAAGATACGATGGTCAGTGGAGTTGGGTGACAGTAGTAATAGATCAAGATAAAAACTTATCACATTTCTACCTTAATGGCACTGAAGTAGATAGTAAAGCAGGCTTTGGTAGTGAATCACCTTGGAAGTTTAGTGGACACTTAAAAAAATATGGAGTAAAAGATATTTACTTAGGAGTTTCACCTAAAGATGATGAAGAACACCCAGCCAAGTACTTAAAAGGAGATATAGCTGATATCAAAATATGGGATTATGCATTATCAGAACAAGAGGTTACCAATATACATAAAGAATATCCTTTAGAAGGCCTTATTTATAAACATAGTACAGATTCCGTTGAAAAATACGAATGTGAAGAAGTTGTAGAAGAAATAACAGTTCCTAATTCTATCATCCCTCATAGACGTATTGGCAGATTTGAATGTTTACCACATAAAGATGAAGGTCTAGTGGACGGTAAATGGGCAAAAGGAGAAACTACTGCTAGAAACGAAAGAAGATACGTGTTAGAAATGCAAAAAGGATCTTGGGAGTATAAACAAGACGGTATTAAACAGGTAAAATATAAATTAACCAGTACAGAAGAGTTCACTCCTTGGGCTAAGATGCTAAACGTAGAATTATAATGTCAGAATTTAAAGAGTTAATAGATATAAACAAAGAACACGTTAGCGAGTCTTTTTGTGTGTTACCATGGATGCATTTAAATGTGCAACCTAACGGAGAAGTATTTCAATGTTGTATGGCACCGCATGATAGACCTGTAGGTGATGTAACTAAGAACACTTTACCTGAAATATGGAATAATCATTCTATGAAAGATATTCGTAGAAAGATGATGAAAGGTATTAAACCTAAACTTTGTCAAAGATGCTACATGATGGAAGATACAGGAGTAGCATCTCCACGAAATACCTTTAATGAGTTTTTCAATAAAGATATTAAGAAACTAACACGACATACTGAAGAATCAGGACATAATAATAAGTTTATTTTAAAGTATTGGGACTTTAGATGGTCCAATATATGTAACTTTAAATGTAGAATGTGCGGTACCTTTGCTAGTTCAAAGTGGGAAGATGATGAAAAAGCATTACATGGTCAAACATACGGTGGATTAAGGAACTTTAGAACAGAAGCTAAAGAAGACGTATTTAAGTACGTAGACCAGTTTATGGACGATGTTGAAGAAGTTTATTTTGCCGGTGGAGAACCATTGATGATGGATGAACACTACATTATATTAGAAAAACTAATTGCTGCAGGGAGAACTGATGTCAGGTTACGTTACAACACGAACTTTAGCCATATTAAGTTTAAAAAATGGGATTTAGAAAAAATGTGGAAACCTTTTCTAGAGAACCCTAAAGGAAATATTCAATTATTTGCTTCTTTAGACGCAGTTGGTAAATTAGCAGAAGTAGCAAGACACGGTACAAAGTGGAATGTTGTACATAATAACGTAAAAGAGTGTATTGATAGAGGTATGGAGATACATTTAGGTCCTACTTTAAGTTTACTTAACATACACCACCTAACGGAGTTATTAGACGTATGCTTTGAATTAGGAATACCTGAAGATAGGATTACAATGAACAATTTCTTGACTTCTCCTGGATGTTACGATATTAGAATACTTCCAGACCACTTAAAAGAAGAAGTATTAGAAAATTTAGCTGAATATATAACCAAGTTTGAGGATAATGAATATAGAATGAGCTTTCTAAACTTTGTGTATAATGCTTGGACTAGTTTTCTTTATTCAGACTTCCCAGGTGATTTACAAGCTATACAGATTGCTAGGTTAGAGTTTTTAAGAGCTACTACTATTTTAGATAAACGTAGAAAGGAAGATTTTTTAGAAGTAAATCCACAATATACAGAGTGGTTTGATGAATTAAGAGCCATAGTACCTAATTACCACGATGTAGATACTTTCTACAACGAAAGAACATAGATGGCTAAAGCGTTAGATAAAAAAGATTGGATTTGTACACAACCGTTCGAATTTGCAGAGATATTCGATCACACTATGTATATGTGCTGTCCTCAATGGCTGCCTACCAATCTTGGTAACCCTAATAAAGTACAAAAAAACTGGACATCAAAAAAAGCTGATAGAATAAGAGAAAGTATAGTAGACGGTTCTTATAGCTTTTGTAACGAAAATAGATGTCCTAAACTAAACGGTTTAAAAGAAGGTAAATCTCATGGGTTTATTTCAAGAGAAGAATTTAAAAACAACTTAGATAGGTATGTAAATGCTCCTATTAAGTCAGTTAAGTTTAATTTTGATCAGAGTTGTAATTTAATGTGTCCTTCATGCCGACCAGAGAAAATAAACTACGAGGGAGAGCAAAGATCTCGTACCGAAGAATTAATAAGTAACATAGAAGAACAAATGGGTGAAGGACTTGAAAGAATAGAGTGCACTGGTTCAGGAGACCCTTTCTTTTCTAGAACTTTCCGTAAATGGTTAATGAACTTTGACTTAAGCATGTACCCTAACCTTAAGCACATACATTTACATACCAATGGAACGTTGTGGAATAAGTCTAATTGGGATAGAATGAAAAAAGTACATCCATTTGTTAAAAGTTGTGAAATATCAGTTGATGCTGCTTATAAAGATACATATGAAACTAAGACTAGACTAGGTGGTAAGTGGGATGAAATAATCGATAACCTTCATTACATATCAGGACTACCTTTCCTACATGATGTAGTATTATCATTTGTAGTTCAACATGACAATTACAAAGAAATGCACGATTTTTATAAGTTAGGTGAGAGTATATTTGGTACCACAAATAAAAACTGGAGGATATTTTATAATAGAGTTGTTAATTGGGGTACATTTACCAAGAAACAATTTAATGAGGTTGATATATGTGATAACAATCACCCAGAACATAAAGAGTTTTTAATAGAATATAATAAACTGGCTCATTTAGAAAGAATAAGTCATAACATGCCAGTGAATGGGATATAGATGTGGTAACATAGAAGGTGGTTTACGTATAGGAACAGATGGTAAGTTTTATCCATGTTGTTTAGCATACGATTACCCGTATATGAATGATGAAGGTAGGTTACTGAAAGCTGATGTAGACACATTTGAAGATGCTCTTAACAGTAAATCAGCAACAGACCTTAAACAAGCTTTAGCTAGAGGAGAAAAGCACTCAGCATGCCATGTATGTTGGGAAGCAGAAGAAGCTGGCTTTGAAAGTAAAAGAATAAGAGATACTCAACGGTTTGATAGACAAGAAGATGATAAAGAGTTAATATTTTTAGAAATAAATCTAGGTAACACCTGTAATCTTGCTTGTAGAATATGCGGTATTCATGCTTCTTCTACTTGGAGAAAAGATTATGCTAAAATATACGATAACTTAAAGAGTTGGGAAGTAAACGAAAGAGTAAAAGAGTATAATAAGTCTTTTCTTGACGATAGTTTAATATGGAGTGAATTAGATAAACATATTTCTAAGGTACGAATATTAGACCTATATGGAGGCGAACCAATGTTAATGAAAAAACAATGGGAGTTACTTCAATATTGTGTTGATAAAGGATATAGTAAAAAACAGTTTGTTCACTTTAATACAAACGGTACGATATTCAATACAGAGTATGCAGATATACTTAAACATTTCGAACATGCTAGAATATCATTTAGTGCAGACGGAGTTAACGAAGGATTTAATTACACCAGACATCCTGGTAAATGGAATGAAGTAGAAGCAAACATAAAGAGTTGGTTACGTTATACTAAAGGTTTAAAAAACTTTTCATATGAAGTAACTTATACTACTTCCATACTTAATGTACTACACTGTCATGATATGGCAAAATGGATATTAGATCATAATTTATCCACCCAGACATCTGGAGACCACATAATTACTTTATATGTTGCTTTTGTTTTTGGACCACCTTCATACTGTATAAAAAATATACCACCTGAAGCTAAGTTAGAAGTAATACAAAAAGTAAAAGAAAAAGCTGAAGTACTAAAACAACATCCAGCATACAAAAATCATTCTTACGTATATGACGAATGTATGAAAATATCTCAAACGTTAGAAAATGCTGATGAATATAGCGAACATGAGTTTGGAAAGTTCTTTTATGATAATGATAGATTAGATAAGTGGAGAAAAGAAGATTTTTCGTCGGTATTTCCAGAACTTTTTACTATATTAAATAAATACAGACCACCGTTTAACTACACAAAAATAGTATAATATATGTCTAAAAAATATTTAGATTGGAGAGATGAACATTTAAACTCAGTTAATCATGCATTTTGTGCTGCTAAGTGGTATAATGCAACCATTGACTTAGGAAGTGGTTTTACTAGATCATGTTTCTTACCTTTACCTCACCCTATAAACGTAGAAGAATTAAAAGATAATCCTTCTGCTTTACATAATACCAAGCATAAAAAGAAGGTTAGAAAGAATATGTTAGAAGGAAAACGTCCTGCTGAATGTTCATACTGTTGGAAAGTAGAAGATATTGGACGTGATAACGTATCAGATAGGGTATATAGAAGTATGGAGTATGGTACTGATGATATAGCAGCTCTTAAAGATATTGATCCAAATGCTAACGTTAATCTTAGAACAGTTGAACTATCGTTTGATAGGTCTTGTAATTTTTCTTGTTCTTACTGTAACCCTACCTATTCAACATCCTGGGGTAAGGATATAGAAAAGAATGGTCCTTACCAAAAGTTTAAAACACTTACTGCAGGAGCATATCAACAAGACGGATCATGGGCTGATCCTGAAAATAAGTATATGGATAAAAATCCATACGTAGATGCTTTTTTCAGATGGTGGCCAGAGTTATCAAAAGATTTACAGACACTTAGAATTACAGGAGGAGAACCTTCTACTAGTCCCAGTTTTTGGAAGTTCTTAGATAGGATTAGACACGAACCTGTTCCTCACCTTAATTTATCAGTAAATTCAAATTTAGGTGTTAAAGATGGGTTGATAGATAAGTTAATTGAAACTACCAATGTATTGGAATTAGGTTCATACGATATATATACTTCAAATGAGTCTTATGGAGCTCATGCAGAATATCTTAGAGATGGAATGGATTATGAAGCATGGAGAAACAATGTGATAAGAATGATTGAAGAAGCTAACATAAGACAGTTAGTAGTTATGATGACAGTTAATGGATTGTCTCTTATGTCTATTACAGAGTTTATGGACGATATGATGGTACTTAAAAAGAAGTATGGTAAAAACATGCCTACTATGGACTTAAACTTCTTAAGATGGCCAGCATTTATGTCTCCTCTAAATCTTCCAGATGAAGAAAAAATTAAAGCAGGTAAAAAAATACAGGCTTGGTTGGATAAACATAGAGACTCTGGATTGTTACTAGAACATGAAATTACACAAACACAAAGAGTAATAGATTACATAGATGTGGTAAAGCAAGGTCATGCTAGAGCAGAAGAAGATAAAGAAAAACATTTCCACGATTTTAAATCATTTTACGTTCAGTACGATCAAAGAAGAGGAAAGGACTTCAAAAAGACATTTCCAATGTTAGCTGAATGGTACGACAGTATTGAAGTAGACGAAACAATAGAAGATGTTAAACTTACTTCAGGTGGTATGGAAGGATGGGAAATAGGTGAATATAAACCAGATATACTTAAAAAAGCAAAAGCATCAGCAGGTAGCTGGACTAAAATAGTTTAAAAATGAAACTTACAAAAGAAGAATTAGATAGAATAGAAGGCCTTAAAAAAAATAAAGATAACTTTCTTATAGAATTAGGTCAAATAAAATACAATGAAATTTTACTCAACGAAAGAAATGAAAATGTTTTAAGTTTTTTACAAAAACTAAAGGAGCAAGAGGTATCTGTTATGAAGTCGTTGGAAGACAAGTATGGAAAAGGAACAGTTAACGTTGAAACAGGAGAATTTATTCCAGAATAATTTACACTTTTTTTAACCTATTTATTTATGTAAGTTAAAACCATCAACTTAAAGTTGGTTTTCGACTCTCTATTCATATTTATTATAGAAAAACAAACATAACTTAGATAAACATGGCAGAAACATTAATCTCCCCAGGCGTTTTAGCAAGAGAAAATGATATATCGTTTATTGCACCTGCACCAACTGAAGCCGGAGCTGCTCTTTTAGGACCAACTGTTAAAGGTCCTGTTGAAGAACCAACAGTGGTTACTTCATACGGACAGTACCAAAGACAATTCGGTACGACTTTTGCATCAGGTTCAAATAAATTCGAGTACATTACTTCGATTGCTGCAAAGTCTTATTTTGAACAAGGAGGAAATTCAATTTTAGTAACAAGAGTAGTATCTGGATCATTTACCAGCGCTACAAATACAGCATTAACAGCTTCAGCATTGGCAACAGCGCCATTTGCTTTACAGACTCTTTCAAAAGGTACATTGCTTAACAACGCAACAGGTTCTAACCCAGATACAGCGGTCCATAACTCTGATGGAAGTTTAAATTTAGGGACGGACGATAACTTAAGATGGGAGATTAGTAACATAAATAATACTACAGGTACATTTACGTTATTGATAAGAAGAGGTGATGATAATACTAAAAATAAAATCATCCTTGAGACATTTAATGACTTATCATTAGATCCTAACTCTGAAAATTATATTGAAAGAGTAATAGGTAATCAAACAAAATCTAAAACTACTGATGGTGAAGTAACATTCTTAAATTCAGTAGGAGAATACGTTAACAGATCTAGATACATCAGAGTATCAGCAGTAAACCTTCCAACACTTAATTATGTTGGTAATGATGGACTTACTGTAGGTACAGATGCTGCTAGTGTTAGCTTTTCAGGATCCTTACCAATTGCACAATCTGGTTCATTCTATAATGCATCTGGTGTACTGTATAAGAATGATGCTCCTAATAACCATTTTGGCGATATTACAGCCGACAATACACAAGGATTACCAGCAAGTGCTTATGCAGATGCTATATCGATTCTAGAAAATAAAGATGAATACGGATTCAACATTATTTCAGCACCAGGTCTTATATATGACTTTGGTGATCACAAAACACAATTAGATAGTATCATATCTCTAGCACAGAATAGAGGAGATGCAATCGCAGTTATCGATTTAGAACAATATGGAGCAACAGTTAGTAATGTAACTGCAGCAGGTAACACAGTAAATAGTTCATATGCAGCTGCTTACTGGCCTTGGCTACAAACACAGTCAGCTACGGGTAAAAATGTATTTGTACCTGCATCAACAGTAATACCTGGAGTATATGCATTTACAGATGGAGCTGCCGCACCATGGTTCGCACCTGCTGGTTTAACAAGAGGAGGTATTCCTAACGTTATCCAAGCTGAAAGAAAATTAACTAGAACACAAAGAGATACTCTATATAGCTCTAACGTTAACCCAATCGCTACATTCCCAGGAGCTGGTATTGCAGTATTTGGTCAGAAGACATTACAAAAGAAATCTTCTGCTCTTGATAGAGTAAATGTTAGACGTCTATTAATCGAACTTAAGAAGTTTGTAGGAGATGTATCTAGAAATTTAGTATTCGAACAAAATACAATCGCTACAAGAAATACTTTCTTAGCTTCTGTTAATCCTTATTTGGAATCAGTAGTACAGAGACAAGGTCTTTACGCTTTTAAAGTTG
>Ga0115572_10002142_pt1 | contig 15840 bp, 16 predicted proteins | sample COGITO_mtgs_1206_FD_88681 | JGI IMG/M metagenome (GOLD analysis project Ga0115572, IMG submission 88681) | Pelagic marine microbial communities from North Sea - COGITO_mtgs_120607 | ecosystem: Environmental > Aquatic > Marine > Epipelagic | place: Germany:Helgoland, sampling site Kabeltonne... | reverse complement strand
CCTAGAGTTTTCCCAAGAACAGCGATTAAGCTATGTTTGTCATTGTAGGCAAAGCGGGGAAAGTCGGCCATAAGCACCGGAAATAAAATCGATGAACCAACAAGTATAGCAATAGCCTCTTCCCTACTTTCTGAATTGATCAAAACCTTGGAAAATTACCATACCAAGCTACCTACCAACCCCTTGCTGACCAACGAACATTTGTCTGAATTGGACAAGCAAAGCATTGAGCGCAACTACCTCAGGGGGGTCCCACTCAAAAATCTAGCCCTACAGTTCAATCAATCGATAGCGTTAATCGAAATGGTTTTGAGAAATAGAGGAATTGAAATTGTTGATAATGCACTGCCGAAAAACATTTTATTCCTGGAGGAAAGGTCAATCCAGACTATGACTACATTCTTGTTTTTCATCGCATTTACGCCAACTAGCCCGGAATGTCAATTCGCTCATTCCTGCCATTGTTTTGTGCTGACTGGCTCCAAAGGAATCCAAGTAGCCCTCCTGTTCACAAGCCTGTGAATAAAGCACACCTGCGGTTGTTCTATACTAGTACAAAAGGGCGTAACTTTAGGTAAAACAATAGCCATGAATGATCGACCTAATGATCTACTCCGGATTCGCCCTGAGATCAAGAAAACCCAGCAGTTTGAGAACATGAGTTCTGAGGAACGGTTCCAGAATGAGACCCTCCGCCCCATTCTAAAATTACAAAACCCCTTGTTTCTTGCTGTTTTCCTCAACTATATTGAGAAGCGCAAAGGGGTGTTTTATAACTTAGGTCTTGAAAAAAAACTAAATTATATTGAGAATAGCCTTATCAAGGATCAGAAGTTTCGGAATTCTGTTAAAGGAATGGTCATTGGACAGTTTACCATCGAGGAATACAACGCCTATGGCCACAATTCCTCTGCCTTAAACAAACGCATGATGAATATGGTCGTCGAACGGCTCAAAGACCAGCTACAGGCCTTTAATACGACCAAAAGTCCTGTTGAAGCAGTATACTAATCCTCCGCTAAGAGCGAAACCCCATTAAGGTCGGTCGTAAGCACGCTACTCATATAATCAAAAAAGGGACGCATGGCTTTGAAATCTTCACTGACCTGCTGTAGAAAACCCTGTGACAATACTTCCTTATCGGAATATTGCTTGGTAAACAAATAGGCTTTCTTCTTGATCAAATCGATATTTGGATCATCTTTCGAGAAATTACGTGGAGCAGATTTTACTTCTTCCCCTTCTAATTCCCCCCAAACAGTTGAAAAGGAAGGGTTTTTCATAATTTCACGAAACTCAGTAGCATCCAATTCCAATTCTTTTCGAATCCGTAGGAGATCTTCTTTGGAAGGGTTCCAAAAACCCGTTGCAATAAAATTATTGCCCGGTTTTAAGTTAAGGTAATAGCCACCACGAAAGCGAGGCTTCTCCCGGTGAAAGGAAATGCCAAAATGGGTTTTATAGGGGGTTTTGTCTTTGGAAAAACGCACGTCTCTGTACACCCGAAACAACTTGAAGGAGTCTACTCTATCGTCCTCATTCATTGCTTCTTGCAAAGCCGCAGCAAAAGACTTTACTTCGCCTTCATTGGCTTTGAAACGAGGCTTTTGTGCATCAAACCAATCTCGATTATTATTGCTATCTAATTCGGTGAAAAACTGTAACACATCAGGTTTAATTGTTTCCATAGGACTAGTTTTGGGATACGATCCAACGGTTAATTTTCTTTTCTAATAAGGCAAGCGGTATACAGCCCGATTCAAGTACTTCCCGGTGAAAGTCGCGAATGTCGAGTCGATCGCCAAGGCTTTCTTCTGCCTTGCCGCGTAATTCTCTAATTTTTAGTTGACCAATTTTATAGGAAAGCGCTTGTCCCGGATTGGCCATATAGCGTTCAATTTCGGAGGTAATCTTTACTTCCGACTCCGATTCGTTTTCCAAGGAATAAGCAATGGCCTGTTCACGTGTCCAGCCTTTGGAATGCAGTCCTGTATCTACCACCAAGCGAATAGCGCGATGCATTTCAGCGGCCAACATGCCGAAGTATTGATAGGGATCTTCATAAAGTCCTAATTCTTTCCCTAAGGATTCGGTATACAAGGCCCAGCCCTCTCCATAGGCGCTGTACCATAGGTTTTTACGGAAGGAAGGCAAGGTTGTGTTTTCTTGTTGCAAGGAGATTTGAAAATGATGCCCCGGAATGGCTTCGTGCAAAAACAAATCTTCATCTTGATGTACATTGTACGTATTTACATCCCGGATAGGCACATAAAAAATACCGGGTCGTGAGCCATCTAGCGATCCAACATTGTATTCTGCACTGGCTGATGCTTCACGGAAGGCCTCTGTGCGTCTTACTTCAAAAGGCGATTTCGGCTGTAGGGAAAACAATTCATTTACTTTTGGAATGACCCGTTGGTGAATGGCATTGAAATTATCAATCACCTCTTGCGGATCCGTATAAGGCATCAAGGCTGGAGAAGTACGTACATGATCAAAAAAAGCGGCTAAATCTCCTTTAAAACCAACTTGAACCATCACCTCTTCCATGGCCGTGCGAATACGTGCAACTTCATCCAAGCCCAGTTGGTGAATTTCATTGGGAGTCATCTCGGTTGTGGTATACAATTTAATGGCATATTGATAATAGGCAGCCCCATCGGTCAAAGCATCAAATCCACTGCTGGTTCTTCCTGCAGCCAGATAATCATTGGCCATAAAGGCATACAACTGCGTATAGGCTGGAATAATTTTATTATTAATGGCAGCAACATATTCGGCAGTAATACGCGCTTTCGCTTCGGCTGAAAAACCTTCGGGCAAAGCAGCGATTGGACCATAAAATAAATGTTCCTCTGCTGAGTTAGTAATCAATTGTTCCAACTGAGGAATTACCTTTTTGATTAGAGCAATGGGCAATACCCAACCTGTTTCCATGCCTTTTCGCATATTGTCTTCTGCTGATTGCATCCATTGTAGATAGCCCTCAATGCGAATCAACCAATTGGCATAATCTTGTTCCATCACAAAAGGCTGTGCGCCTTGTCCGCTGGCCAATTGACCAAAATTGAGATGAAAAGACCACATTTGATCTACAGGAATCAACTCCTTTTTAAACTTTTTCGACTCCAATGCCATGGAGGTTTCCCACAACAAAAGTTCTTTGCTCAACTGTTGGGTAGGAGAAAGTAATTCTGTAAACTGCTCTAATGCATTAGCATATTTGGTATTTAAAGCAGTTTCCTTGGCCGAAAATTCGGCAGAGAGATGATTGGGCAAGCTATCGTTATAACGCGTTTCTCCCAAATAGGTTGAGGGTAAACGGTAGAGTGCCAAACTTTCTTGGTAGTAGTCTTCCAAAAGCTGGTCAAAGGCTTCTGGAGTGTTTTTTGCGCCGTTATTACAGGCCGAAATAAACACAAGCAAACACAATAGTATTAGGTGAAAATTCTTCATGGTGATTTAAATTTAATTTAAATCTACAAAAGAAAAACCCACAAGACAAATTAGTAAGGTTTGACTATTTTTTTCGCTTTTCTAACGCCCTAACAATGTCTTGCAAACTAAAGCCTTTGGCTTGAAGCAATATGAGGTAGTGAAACAATAAATCGGCACTCTCATACAAAAACAATTCGTCCTTGTCGTCCATTGCCTCAATCACTGTTTCAACAGCTTCCTCTCCCACTTTTTGGGCAATCTTATTGATTCCCTTGTCAAAGAGTGAAGCTACATAGCTCTTTTCCTCTTTTGCTTCTCTTCGCTGGGCAATGGTCGCCTCTAATTCTGACAAGAATCCATAAGTGGCTTGATTGGCTTCTCCCCAACAAGTATCCGTTCCTTTGTGGCAGGTTGGCCCTTCTGGACGAACAGTGATCAATAGTGTATCTTGATCGCAATCGGCTTTTAAGCTCACCAAATGAAGGGAATTACCACTTTCCTCCCCTTTGGTCCAAAGGCGGTTTTTACTGCGGCTGTAAAAGGTAGCTTTACCACTTTCTTTGGTTTTCGCCAAAGCGGCTTCGTTCATATAGCCCAACATCAATACCGTTTTGGTGGTTGCGTCTTGTATGATTGCCGGCAAAAGCCCATCGGCTGATTTTGAAAAATTGAATTCCATAAGATTAAAGGCGCACAGCTATTTGCTGTACTTTTAGTTGTTGTTTTAAATCGGATACACTAATCTCACTAAAGTGAAACACACTGGCAGCCAGTGCAGCATCTGCTTTTCCATGGGTGAAAGTATCGGTAAAATGCTTTAGTTCACCTGCACCCCCAGAGGCTATTATAGGAATATTAACTTCCTCAGAAAGACGTGCTAGGGCTTTGTTGGCAAAACCAGCTTTAGTTCCGTCATGGTCCATGGAAGTAAATAGAATTTCTCCTGCGCCACGTTTTTCCACTTCCTTTGTCCAATCAAAAAGGTTGATTTCAGTGGGAACCTTCCCTCCCACCAAATGTACCAACCACTCTCCTTCAATTTGCTTCGCATCGATGGCAACGACCACACACTGACTTCCGAAAGCGGTAGCCAATTCATTGATCAATTCGGGGCGTTTAACTGCCGCAGAATTGATGGAAACCTTATCTGCTCCATTGCGCAAAAGAATAGCTACATCTTCAACAGAGGAAATTCCTCCGCCAACCGTAAAAGGAATGTCAATGGCTTCGGCTACTTTTAACACTAAATCAGCCAAGGTTTTTCGCTTTTGTTCTGTAGCTGAAATATCCAAAAAAACCAATTCATCGGCGTTCTCTTTGGCATATTGTGCAGCTAGTTCAACAGGGTCACCCGCATCGCGAAGATTGACGAAATTAACCCCTTTGACAGTACGTCCGTCTTTGATGTCTAAACAAGGAATGATGCGTTTGGTTAACATGCTAACTGAATTTAGATGGGTTTAGAATGAAGTCCTCCAATTCCTTTAGCGAAATTCGATTTTCATAAATAGCTTTTCCAATGATAGTACCTTCGCAGCCCATGTCGGCTAATTTAGGCAATTCAGCAAAGGTGGAAATCCCCCCAGAAGCAATCAATTGAATCTTGGATTGGGCAATTATTTTTTCATATAAGTCGAAAGATGGGCCAGCTAACATCCCGTCTTTACTTATGTCAGTACAGATGGTTGAAGTGACACCAATGGCCTCATAGTACGCAAGGAAATCAAACAATGATTTATCGGATGTTTCCAACCAACCATCGGTCGCAATATACTCTCCTTTTACATCGGCCCCCAAAATAATCTTATCTGCCCCGAAGGCAGTAATCCAACTTGTAAAGGTATCAGGCTCTTTCACGGCGATACTTCCGCCCGTAATTTGGCTTGCACCACTGTTGAAAGCAATTTTCAAATCTTCATCTGATTTTAAACCTCCACCAAAATCAATTTTAAGGCTTGTTTTAGTCGCAATAGTCTCTAACACTTTATGGTTGACTATATGCTTGGATTTTGCGCCGTCAAGGTCAACCAAATGCAGGTATTCTATTCCATGAGACTCAAAAGCTTTGGCTACCTCGAGCGGGTGTTCATTGTATGTTTTTTGTGTATTGTAGTCTCCTTTCGAAAGACGCACACATTTTCCATCGATAATGTCTATTGCGGGTATGATTCTCATATGGACAAGAAATTTTGTAATAACTGGCTTCCAGCTTTACTGCTTTTCTCAGGGTGAAACTGCACTCCAAAGAAATTGTCTTTTTGCAAAGCGGTGCTGTAAGCCCCGTCATAATTGGTTTCAGCTATTGTATTAGAGCAACTTGGCGCAAAAAAACTGTGCACCAAATACATGTATTCTTTATCATCTATTGCATCGAACAACGGCCCCTTTGCATTGTAAATGGTATTCCATCCCATTTGCGGCACTTTTACTTTTGATGAAAAACGCTTGACATCTACGTTAAAAATACCCAAGCCTTGGGTCATTCCTTCTTCGGTAGAATTGCACATGAGCTGCATTCCTAAACAAATCCCCAGTACAGGTTGCGTTAATGTTGGAAGTAAATGCTGCAACCCAGAGGCGTTGAGCTTTTGCATGGCACTACTGGCTTCTCCAACACCAGGAAAAATAACTTTATCTGCAGATTGCAGCACATTAACATCTGCAGTTAATATCCCTTGCACACCAAGTCTATTGAGGGCAAATTGTAAACTCTGGATGTTTCCTGCGCCATAATCGATAATTGCTACTTCCATCTATAAAATTCCTTTTGTTGAGGGCAATATCATCTTATCAGGATCGCGTCTTACGGCTACCTTTATGGCTTTGGCAAACGCTTTAAAAATGGCTTCAATTTTGTGATGTTCATTGGTTCCCTCAGCTTTAATATTGAGGTTTGCTCTCGATCCATCAGTAAAGGATTTAAAGAAGTGCATAAACATTTCAGTGGGCATTTGGCCAATCATTTCACGCTTAAATTCCGTGTCCCAAACGAGCCAATTGCGTCCGCCAAAATCAATACCCACCTGGGCTAAGCAGTCATCCATCGGCAAGCAAAATCCATAACGCTCAATCCCTAATTTAGCGCCAAGTGCTTCAGCAAAAGCCTCACCCAAAACAATGGCAGTATCTTCAATGGTATGGTGTTCATCTACCTCCAAATCCCCTTTTACGGTTAAATCTAAATCCATTGCACCGTGTCGAGCAATCTGATCTAACATATGGTCAAAGAAAGCAATACCAGTATCGATATTACTTTTCCCCGTTCCGTCTAGGTTTAGGGTTAGTTGAATGTCCGTTTCATGGGTGGTTCGTTGTTGTTTGACAATGCGCTGCTCCAACTTCAGAAAGCGGTAAATATCCTCCCATGCAGTTGTTTTAAGCGCGATAGAAGCTGTAATACCCTCTCCTGCTTCTTCTGAGCCCAAGGCTTCATCTGTAGCGATAAATAGACCTTTACACCCCAAATTTTTCGCTAACTCCATATCTGTAATTCGATCTCCAATAACAAAGGAATTGGCAAGATCATAGTCAGCATCGATATAGCGCTCCAGCATGCCCGTTCTGGGTTTTCGGTTGGGGGAATTATCGGCAGGGAAACTTCGATCAATAAGAATTTCATCAAAGACAACTCCTTCGTTTTCAAAGCTCTGCAGGAGAAATTTGTGGGTAGGCCAAAAATCATCTTCAGGAAAGCTATCGGTTCCCAAACCATCTTGATTGGTTACCATGACCAATTCATAATCCAATTCTCGTGCTATTTTCCCTAAATAGGTAAAAACCTTAGGGTAAAATACCAGCTTATCTAGTGCGTCGAGTTGGTAATCTGTGGGCTCCAAGGACAAGGTTCCATCTCGGTCAATAAAAAGTACTTTCTTCATTTATTTATCCATGCTGCGCAACGCAATGATTAGCGCATTGTTTTCATCTGGAGTGCCCACTGTAATTCGCAATGTGTTGGCACAATTAAGGTTTTTCGAAGAATCGCGAACAACAATACCGTGATCAATCAATTCATTATAACGTTGGGTGCTGTCATCCATTCTTATCAAAAAGAAGTTCGCATCAGAAGGGAATACCTTTTCGATGAATGAAATGGATTCAAACTCAAGCATTAACTGCTCTTTTTCAAGCTTAATTCGATGCACTTGTTGCTGAATTAATCCCTGCTCTTCTAAACGCTTTAAAATTTCTTTTTGGGTTAAACTATTGATGTTGTAAGGTGCTTTTACCTTGTTCATTAAATTAATAATCTCTGAATGAGCAAAAGCCATCCCCAATCGAAGACCGGCAAGGCCCTGCGCTTTCGAAAAGGTTTGGACAACAATTAAGTTATGGTAATCATTGATCCAAGAAATAACTGATTTATCGGTTGCAAACTCGACATAGGCTTCGTCTACCACGACTAAACCATCAAATTCTTCAATAATCTTTCTGATGTCCTCTAACGCAAAGCAATTTCCTGTTGGATTGTTAGGATTGGCAATGAAGATTATTTTTGTAGCCTTGGATTGCACCTCACTAATTGCTTTAATATCCAAATGAAAATCATCAGTCAAAGGAACTTCAATTGTTTCTACCCCATTAATATTGGCAGAAACTTGATACATACCAAAAGTGGGGGGTAGCAAAACAGCCTTGTCTTTCCCTGGGGCGCAAAAAGCGATCATTAATTGATTTAAAACATCATCACTTCCATTTCCTAAGAAAATCTGATCAATCGCCAGGTGCTTTGCTTCAGCAAGACGTTTTTTAAGTTTCAATTGCATGGGATCGGGATAACGATTCATACCATTATCGAAAGGGTTTTCATTGGCATCCAGCAAAATCATTTGCTTTTCCCCTAACTTAAACTCTGATCGTGCAGAAGCATAGGGTTTTAAGGCAATTATCTCGGGTCTTGCCCAGGCTAAAATCTGGTCTTTACTATTCATTTTTGAGGTCATTTAGGCGTAAAGTTACGGCATTTTTATGCGCTTGCAAGCCTTCTGCATTAGCCATGGCTTCAATGGCAGGGCCTATTCCTTGAATTCCCTCTTTGGAAATTTTCTGAAAGGTCATTTGTTTAAGATAGCTATCGAGATTTACACCGCTATACTGTTTGGCATAACCATTGGTCGGCAAGGTGTGATTTGTTCCAGAAACATAATCTCCGGCACTTTCTGGGGTATAATTTCCAACAAAAACGGAACCTGCATTTTGAATGGCCTCCACATAAAGGGCTTCTTTCTCCATACAAATAATATAGTGTTCTGGTCCGTATTGATTGATGAAATCTATTGCAAGTTCATCTGAACTAAACGCTATCATCTTGGAATTAGCGATGGCCTTGGCGGCAATTTCTTTTCGCGGCAATTCGGCCAACTGACGTTCAATTTCTTCAGCTACTTTGGGTAAAATATCCTGGGAAGTCGTCACCAATATTACTTGGCTGTCGGGGCCGTGCTCTGCTTGCGACAACAAATCTGCCGCAACATAGGCCGGCTGAGCGCTTTGGTCAGCAACCACCAACAACTCACTTGGGCCAGCGGGCATGTCAATGGCCACATTATAGTGTGTAGCGCATTGCTTAGCAACCGTTACATACTGATTACCAGGGCCAAATATCTTGTAGACATTGGGGATGGTTTCCGTGCCAAAAGTCATCGCAGCAATTGCCTGAATTCCACCTACTGTATAGATTTTCGATACACCACACAAAGAGGCTGTATACAATACTTCATCGGGTAAACTTCCGCTTTCATTAGGCGGAGAACACAATACTATTTCCGTACAGCCAGCAATTTGCGCAGGAATGGCGAGCATTAAGATGGTGGAAAACAATGGTGCAGAACCACCGGGGATATATAAGCCTACTTTTTGAATAGGACGTTTTTCTTGCCAACATTTAACACCGGCCTGGGTTTCTACTGAAACTTTAGGGGTTTTCTGTGCCCTGTGAAAGCCTTCAACATTTGTTTTCGCCAACTGGATGGCCTGCTTTAATTCGGACGTTAATCGATCACTGGCTTGGTCTATATCCGTTTTTGGCACAACCAAATCAGTAAGCACAACTTTATCGAACTGAGTAGTGTAATCTTTTAGGGCTGCATCTCCTCTTTCACGAACTTCATTAAAAACTTTAGCTACGATTGGCTCAATTTCTGTATAGGAGGCTGTTGGGCGTGCCAATAAGGATTCCCATTCCTCTCTTGCTGGTTGAAGAAATTGTTCCATTACAAAACCATTTTTTCAATTGGACAAACCAAAATATCTTCTGCTCCAGCTGCCTTTAGTTGATCGATTACCTCCCAAAAATCGCCTGCATTAATGACCGAATGCAAAGAACTCCAGCCCTTTTTGGCCAAAGGCAATACGGTCGGGCTTTTCAATACGGGTAAAATAGTCGTGATTTCTTGAATTGCATTATTGGGAGCATTCAAAAGAATATAGCGCGAACGCTTGGCCCGTAAAATGGCTTGAATACGGAACTGTATGGTTTCAATTAAACTCATTTGTTCAGCACTAAGATTAGGACCCTGCACCAAAACAGCTTCAGATTCAAGGATTTTAACCACCTCTGTTAGGTTGTTCTTAAAGAGTGTACTTCCACTGGAAACAATATCAACTATAGCATCGGCAAGGCCAATACTGGGAGCAATCTCCACCGATCCGTTGATGATATGCAATTCAGCTTTGAGCTTATTTTCGACTAAAAACTGTTTGACTGTATTCGGATAAGAGGTGGCTATTTTCTTTCCATTCAAATCCGCTAATCCGTTAAACTTGTCTCCTTTGGAGAGCGCAACTGAAACACGGCACTTTGAAAAACCGAGGCGTTCAATAATTTCTAAGTCCTGCCCTTTCTCTGTTAAGGTGTTACTTCCCAGAATAGCCAAGTCCACTACCCCATCGCGTAAATATTGTGGGATGTCTCCATTGCGAAGAAAAAATACTTCCACAGGGAAATTCCGTGCCGCAGCCTTGAGTTGGTCTTTCCCATTGTCAATGGCGATGCCACAACTTTTGAGGAGTGCGAGGGACTCGGTATTGAGTCGGCCAGATTTTTGAATTGCTATGCGTATCATTTGTTTTGTGTTATGCCTGTGCTTGCTGCTTGTTTTTAAAACTAAAAAAACCCGCTTGAAGCTCAAACGGGTTACTAATATATGAACACTATATCATCAGCTCTCGTTTGATCGAAAGGTAAACTGATGTGTATGTGTATTGTTTTTTCTCATTTTATATGCAAATATAGCTTTTATTTAGAAAGCAGAAAAATTGATCCTTATTATTTAAAAACCCAAATTGTTACAGTAATAACAGTGAAATAGAAATACCCTCTCAATCGAGTGGTTGATCAAAATAATCCATCAGTTTATCACTCGGAAGAAAGAAGAGGTAAATTGGAATGCGAAGGCCAATGATATATAACAAATGGTGGATAAAGTAGGGTTAGTTCTTCCAGCTTCAATCCTCCGCAAAGATCCATCATCCATATCAATTCGATCAGATAACTCCTTTTGCGAAACATTCAGTCGCGTTCGGATGTATTTCACACGGTTTCCAAATATTTTCGCTGTGTACATTGATTTGGGTTAAATAACAACCAACAAAAATACAACTAAAGAGAGCCCTCATTGGAGGGCATATTTGCCCTAGTGCAAGTACCATAATACAATTGTTTCTTGAGCAAAAAAGCCGAATCCAATTTTGGATCCGGCTTTTTTACTTGGATTATTTGACAACCATAGTGGTTGCAAAGGCATATCAATGTTTATTGATTCCCTAATATAATAGGCAAACCACCATCTCCACTACCAATCACAATGACTTTAGAGTTGGGAGATTCAGATAATTTAAGGGTGGCTTCAATTCCTTTTTCTTGAAGAATTTTATCGGTTAAAGACGCGCTTAAAATACGGTTGGCTGTTGCCTTCCCTTCTGCATCAATACGCTGACGTTCTGCTTCTTGGGTAGCCTTTTCAATTCTAAACTCATATTCCAAGGCTTCTTGTTCTTGGTTCAGTTTACGTTCAATGGCCTCACGAATTGCGATTGGTAGTGTTACGTCACGAACCAAAACAGCATTTAGTTGAACAAACTGACCTTCAACTACTTTCTTGGTTTCTTCATAGATTTCATTTTGAATGGCATCACGCTTGGTAGAATACAATTGCTCAGGTGTATAACGTCCCACAACACTTCTTGCTACTGCACGGATTTGCGGGATAATAATGATATTCAGGTAATTCTCTCCTTTTGTTTTGTGAAGTAAACCCAGTTGCTCGATGGTAGGCTGATACAATACAGAGATATCTAACGATATTTCTAGTCCGTTGGAGGACAGCACCTGCATTTTGCTTTCAAAAACTTCTTGCTGCTTCACGTTGTAGATATACACCTTGTTCCAAGGAGCAATGATGTGAAATCCTTCGCCCAATGGTGGTTCATCGACAACAACTCCGCCGCCAAATGTTTTGAATAATACTCCTGCTTCTCCATAGCCAATATTAATGGATGATTTAGAGATGAAAATGATTAAGATAAACCCTATTGCAAGGGCTGGTAGGCCAATTTTTGGTAATTTGTTCATGTTTTGTTATTTAAGTTAACATTCCGCCATCTACATTCAGCACCTGTCCGGTGATGTAGCTAGATAAATCTGATCCCAAGAAAACACATGCGTTAGCAATGTCTTCTGGGCTACCTCCCCTTTTTAGAGGGATACCGTTTCGCCAGCCTTGGACAACGTCTTCAGGCAAGTTTCCGGTCATTTCTGTTTCTATAAAACCTGGTGCAATTACATTCGAACGAATATTGCGTGATCCCAATTCCAGGGCAATGGATTTTGAAAAACCAATGATACCCGCTTTTGAAGCTGCATAATTGGCTTGTCCTGCATTTCCTTTCACTCCAACGACAGAACTCATATGTATTAGTGATCCTTTACGCTGTTTTAAAAAAGTGCGTTGTACCGCCTTGGTCATATTAAAAACAGACTTTAAATTGACTTCGATTACCTTATCGAAGTCTTCTTCGCCCATGCGCATCAACAAATTGTCTTTGGTGATTCCAGCATTATTGATCAAGATATCGATACCATCAAAATCGTTTAAAACGTCTTCAACCAATTGCTGCGCCTGTTCGAAACTGGCGGCATTACTTTGGTATCCTTTTGCCTTAACCCCAAAGCTTTTCAACTCTAATTCTAATGTGCTTGCAGCTTCAACAGAATTACTGTAGGTGAAGGCAACGGCACAACCGTGCTGTGCGAAAACTTGAGCAATTCCTCGTCCAATACCTCTACTTGCGCCGGTGATGATGGCTGTTTTTCCGTCTAATAATTTCATCTTGTGCGAATTAAGCGAGTACCTTTGCAACTTTTTTTCCAATGGCTGCTGGTGAATCCACAACGTGAATTCCACATTCTGCCATAATACGTTTCTTGGCTTGCGCTGTTTCGTCAGATCCACCAACAATAGCACCTGCATGTCCCATAGTACGTCCAGCTGGAGCCGTTTCTCCTGCAATGAAACCTACAACAGGCTTTTTGTTTCCTGAAGCTTTCACATAACGTGCGGCATCGGCTTCTAGTTGACCACCAATTTCACCAATCATTACAATACATTCGGTTTCAGGATCGTTCATAAACAATTCAACCGCATCTTTTGTTGTTGTCCCAATGATTGGGTCTCCACCAATACCAATAGCTGTTGTAATGCCGTAGCCCTCACGAACAACCTGATCAGCAGCTTCGTAAGTTAGGGTTCCAGATTTGGAGATGATTCCAACATTTCCTTTTTTGAAAACAAAACCTGGCATAATCCCTACTTTGGCTTCACCCGGAGTAATGACACCTGGACAGTTGGGTCCAATTAAGGTGCAGTCTCTGTTTTTAATGTAGTTAGAAGCCTTTACCATATCGGCAACAGGAATTCCTTCGGTGATGGTAATAATAACCTTAATCCCGGCGTAAGCGGCTTCCATGATAGCATCTGCAGCAAATGCGGGTGGAACAAAAATTATGGTAGTATCGGCTGCAGCTTTTTCAACTGCTTCAGCAACTGTATTAAAGACTGGTCTGTCCAAATGGGTTTGTCCACCTTTTCCTGGTGTTACTCCACCAACAACATTTGTACCATATTCGATCATTTGTGTGGCATGGAATGTACCTTCACTACCCGTAAAACCTTGCACGATGATCTTGGAATCTTTATTTACTAATACGCTCATTTAGTTTGTTTTATAATTATTTAATTTATTCTTTGATGCGTTCTAAGTAGGCACCTTTTTCTGAATCTACCTTAATTTTATCCCCTTCATTAATAAACAAAGGAACATTAATTCTTGCACCTGTTTCTACTGTTGCAGGTTTGGTGGCATTAGTTGCAGTATTTCCTTTTACTCCTGGTTCTGTATGGGTAACTTCAAGAATTACACTGGCCGGCATGTCTACCGATAAAGGCATGCCATCTTCTGTATTGATTGAGATGGTGACTAGTTCCCCTTCTTTCATTAACTCAGGATTGTTCAAGATACTTTTTTCTATACTAATTTGATTGTAATCATCGTTATTCATGAAATGGAAAGCATCTCCTTCGTTGTAAAGGAATTGAAATTTATTGGTTTCAACACGAACATCTTCAATTTTATGCCCTGCAGAAAAAGTATTATCAATTACTTTTCCATTGGTAACACTTTTTAACTTGGTTCGGACAAAAGCAGGCCCTTTACCAGGTTTTACGTGTAAAAATTCAATGACTTTATAAATTCCATTGTTGTATTTGATGCAAAGTCCTTTGCGAATATCTGAAGTAGATGCCATAATTAAATTTAGTTTTTACGAAAGTAGCCTTTCATGATTCCTCTGTGTGAATTTTTGATGAAGTCAATGATTTCATCCCGCTCTGGGCTTACCTCCATTTCAGCTTCAAGGATTTCTGTTGCTTGACTATTATTGTAATTTTTCTGGTAGAGGATACGAAAAATGGATTGTATTTCTCTAATTTTTTCAGTTGTAAAGCCTCTTCTTCTTAAACCAACGGAGTTAACCCCAACATAGGAAAGTGGCTCGCGTGCAGCCTTTACATATGGTGGGACATCTTTTCGTACTAAAGAACCTCCGGTAATAAAAGCATAATCGCCAATGGTACAGAATTGATGAATGGCAGTCATTCCTGCAAGGATGACATAGTTCCCAATATTTACATGACCAGCCAGGGTACTGTTGTTTGAAAAAATACAATGGTCACCCACAATACAATCGTGAGCAATGTGACAATAAGCCATGATCAAACAATTGTTTCCGATGGCTGTTTTTTGACGCTCCATGGTACCACGATTAATTGTAACACATTCTCGAATAGTGGTATTGTCACCAATAATGGTTTGCGTTTCTTCTCCATTGTATTTCAAATCTTGTGGAGGTGCAGAAATAACCGAACCAGGAAATATGGAGCAATTCTTACCTATTCTCGCTCCTTCCATTATGGTTACATTGGATCCAATCCAAGTGCCTTCTCCAATAACAACATCATTGTTAATGGTGGTAAAGGGTTCTATAACAACATTTTTGGCGATTTTAGCACCAGGATGTACGTAAGCTAGTGGTTGGTTCATGCCTTTTCTTTTCGAATAATTTGCGCCATCAATTCCCCTTCGGTTGCAAGTTTCCCATTGACAAAGGTGTATCCTTTCATGTGACAAATACCTCTTCGGATGGGCGTAATAAGTTCTAGCTTAAATATAAGATGGTCTCCAGGATGAACAGGATGTTTAAACTTAACATTGTCAATTTTCATGAAAAAGGTCAAGTAATTTTCAGGATCTGGAACGGTATTGAGCACCAACACCCCACCTACTTGAGCCATGGCTTCTACTTGAAGTACACCGGGCATTACTGGAGCTCCAGGAAAATGTCCAGCAAAAAAGGGCTCGTTCATAGTCACTCCTTTTGATCCAATAACATGGTTATCTGATAATTCATGGATTTTATCAACCAATAAAAACGGTGGACGATGCGGAAGCATCTTCATGATTTGTGTAACATTCATCAACGGAGGAATGCTCATGTCTACCGTTGGGACATTCAATCTTTTTTCTTGCTTGATGATTTTCGCCAGTTTCTTGGCAAATTCGACATTAATCCTGTGCCCGGGCTTGTGGGCTATTACCTTCCCACGTATTCGTTGTCCGATAAGGGCTAAATCGCCAATAATATCTAATAGCTTGTGACGAGCTGCTTCATTTGGGTGATGCAATGATAGGTTATCCAATACACCATTGGGACGAACAGCAATTTCTTTTTTGTTGAATGCTTTTTTCAAACGTTCCATGGTTTCCGAAGACAAGGGTTTGTCTACATATACAATGGCATTGTTTAAGTCTCCACCTTGAATTAGTCCATTTTCTAAAAGGGTTTCT
>Ga0115572_10002141_pt1 | contig 15845 bp, 8 predicted proteins | sample COGITO_mtgs_1206_FD_88681 | JGI IMG/M metagenome (GOLD analysis project Ga0115572, IMG submission 88681) | Pelagic marine microbial communities from North Sea - COGITO_mtgs_120607 | ecosystem: Environmental > Aquatic > Marine > Epipelagic | place: Germany:Helgoland, sampling site Kabeltonne... | reverse complement strand
CGCAACTATAAGTTGGACCGTATTTTCCTGCAGCCGCAATACCGAGACCGCCAGAACTACACGCAGAATTTACACCAGCTCTATCAAGAGGGAGGTCTGTCTGACCGGCATCGGGAGATCTATTTCGGGGAACGTCCAGCGGAGGAGCTTTACGATGTGTCGGTGGATCCGTGCATGATGCAGAACCTAGTAGGAGTCCCCGGCTTCGAAGATGAGCTGCATACACACCGCAGTATTTTGGAGGCCTGGTTGAAAACAGGGGATGTGGGCGTTGGTGAGGAGCCCATTGCTGAGCTGAAAGCCAACGGTGAAGATACGAAGTGGGGCGAAGGCGTGAATGTGGAATATGAAGTCTATCGCAACGACAGTGATGGCGACGGCCTTTCCGATAAGTGGGAAACATTGAATCAGCGCGACCCCAACGACGGACTGCTCTATTTCGAGTTTGATTGTGGTGGTTGGCAGACCGAAGGCTGGACTTCCTCTGACATCAGTTCAAACCTCGCCGGCTATCTAGGCTTCCTTGATTTTACGCTGGATGGGACTGTTGGATCGATCCAGAGAGCGGGGCTTCAGGTCCAGCTCACTGATAGGGATCAGGCATTACTCGTTCAGTTACGTGCGGATGCCGATGTGAAAGTGAGTGTTGTTGCCAATGGAGAACGCATCGGTAGCGATCGTATCCAAGCTTCGGATACTTTTGACGCGGTTTCTTTTTCGCTGGATTCTGTCAAATCAGTAGAGCCCATCGTTTCGTTGAGAATTCAATTTGAAGGGGGCAAGGGGACCCGCGTTGAAGTGGATTCGATAGAAGTAGAGCGAGGAGCAGTCGCCCTTGGGTCAAGGGCGCCAATACCTTTCGAAGCGTTTGCAGGTTTTGAACGGATCGCAGAGGGGAATCCGGTTTTTAAAGTGCCGAGTCCCCAATGGGCCGCTGCGGCACATGCGATCGTCGAAGGCGATCGCGTGCATTATCTGTGGAGTGTGCGCTTGAAAGGATCGCGTTGGGAGTTGATGTATAGCTCAGCTCCGTCCTCGGCACCGCATCGGGTCGAGCACTACGTCAATAATCCTGTTCTGAGGCCATCGAAGTCAGGCTTTGATAGTTCGGCCATTGAGTATCCTTTCCCGTTTTGGAATCCATTGGACGAGACGTATTATGCTTACTATCTGGGGCGTAAGAATCGTCCGCCGAAGCAAACCGGGCTGTTGATTCGAGGAGAGACATGGACCGATTGGACGCGCGTCCAGGATGAGCCCATCTTTACAATAGAGGGGCCTTATGAGCGGGCGGGCTGTTCGCACCCATCCGTGGTGGTGGATGGCGATCTCGTCCAGATGGTTTATACGGGGGAGCGCACCAATTTTCAATCCCCTGAACCGCCGGTGATTTGCCATGCCACGGCACCACTTTCCGATCTGAAAGCACTGGATCGTGACTCTAATAATCCGGTCTTTGAGGGCTCCGGAGAGGCATGGGACAGTCAGGGTGTGCGCGAGGCTGAAATCTTCAAAGGGCCGGCTTACTATCATATTTTCTACGGTGGTCACGACGGCACGCATTGGCGTATCGGTCATGTGCGCACGCGGGACTTCAAGACCTTCGAGCCGAATCCTGCCAATCCGATACTGGATTTACCTGAGGATGCCGAGGCATGGGATGCGGAAGGGTTATTGACGCCGCAGGTCTTTGAAGTCGGTGACGCTTACTACATGCTGTATGCGGGTAAATCCGGGAAACGTTGGCAGTCGGGCTTAGCCAGGGCCTCAAAATAAGACGAATTACTTGCTACGAGAATGATTATCATGGCAGGATACCTAGCGTTGTTGAGTCTTCGCTTCCGAATTGAACCCTATATTTACGAACGCAAAGAAATGACGAATTCAAGATATATAAACCGATGAATACAAAACTCATTTTTATGTCGTGTCTGGCTGCGCTGACAGTGATCTCTGCGCAGGCCGAAGAGGCTCCGCGCCAACCGAATGTTATTTATATCCTAGCGGACGACCTTGGCTATGGTGAGGTGGGCTACAACGGACAGGAAATGATCCAGACGCCGGAGCTCGACACGCTGGCCGATGAGGGTATGACGTTTTCTGCACACTATTGTGGCAATGCGGTGTGTGCACCGACACGTTGCTCACTGATGACAGGGCTCCACCCCGGGCATGCGTATATACGCGCCAATAGCCCGGGTTATCCCAATGGGCAGACTCCTTTGCCTGAAGGCACTGAGACCGTTGGCGCATTGATGCAGCGGGCGGGCTACACGACTGCGATTATCGGTAAGTGGGGGCTCGGCGGAGTGCTCGAAGATGTGCCGGATCCTGTGCTCAACAGTGGTCATCCGAACCAGCAGGGCTTTGACTATTTCTTTGGCTACTTGGATCAACGTAAGGCGCATAACTATTATCCGGATCATTTGTGGCGCAATGATGAGTTTGTGGAATTGAATAACCCCGGTGGCGCTTGGGGCAAAGGCAATCAAGACTACAGCCACGACCTAATGACCGAAGAGGCGATCACTTGGATTACTGAGCATCAGGATGAGCCAATGTTCTTGTATCTAGCGTATTGTATCCCCCACACACATTGGCAGGTTCCTGAGCTGGGCAGTTATGCAGACCAAGACTGGCCCGAAGAGCGCTTTAAAATTCAAGCGGCAATGGTGACGCGTATGGATCGTGACATCGGTCGGATCAAGCGCCTGCTGGAAGCGCTGGGGCTCGCTGAAGATACCTTGATCATCTTTAACTCCGATAACGGTGCGCATGGACAAGGGGGCACGCGTGAGTTTTTCGATACTACTGCAGGTCTGAAAGGTAAAAAGCGCCTGATGACTGAGGGCGGCGTGCGCTCGCCGATGCTGGCCTATTGGCCAGGGACAGTGCCTGCTGGCGTGCGCTCAGATCATATCTCGGCCTTTTGGGATTTTCTACCGACGATGGCCGAGCTTACTGGCGAGCCTGTTGATGGCCGAACAGACGGACTTTCAATGTTGCCCACGTTGCGCGGTCAGTCCGAACTGCAGAAGCAGCATAAGTATCTCTATTGGGAGTTGTATGAAGGGCGTCCCAATTGCGGCGTGCGGATGGGGAAGTGGAAAGGTATCGTGGCCGATCGTCGTCAAGGTATGCAGATCGAGCTGTATGATTTAGAGTCCGACGAGACCGAAGAAGTGAATGTGGCTGCGCAGTATCCAGAAGTCGTCGAAGAGATTCGAAAGGCGATGCTGGAAGCGCACGAGCCTAGTCCATTTTGGGGGAAGGACAACCAGCCGCTCTATAATGGTCCTGCAGCCTGCGAACTGAATGGTGTCACCTATGTGCCGCGTGTGCCTAAGAAAAAGAAGGCTCAGTAGGTGAATCTGCCTTAGCGAATGCTGCGAAACCAGTTGTTGATGTAGCGTTGATCGGCTGAGCTAAAGTGGTCGAAGTGAATCTCAAACTGTAAGCCATCGGTGCGTCGGATCGTGATGATATGCTCATCTTTAGAGAGTAGGGTGGCGTCGATACTGCGGCCGTCTTTACTGGAAAAATTCCTCCTTGGGGATACTTTTGGCTGACTCTGAATGAGCTCTCCGCGCTTGGCATTGCAGGCACCAATATTGGGTGTGCCAGTGGATAAGTCGACCGGGTTGCCGTAGAAGTCGACCGTGGGGTATTCGGTGAGGTCTTTAAAAATGCCCGAGCCTGCGCCTGGGATCGGAGGGCCTCGACGGGGGAGGCCGTTGTCGATGGCAGCACTTCCGACTTCGAGTTGATAGCCGCTCTTTGAGCGAGTCCCCGGGGCGATCAAGCGTGGGTTACCTATTTGGTGATTAGCGTCTAAGGTGCTGAGCCGAGAGCTGACCTCGCCACGGAACAGGTTATTCGAAATCAACAGATCCGTGTCGTTGTCTATCATTTTTACGGTCTTACCGCCGATGTTGCCTTCCTCTGCGTAACAAATATTATTATAGATGTAGGTATTCTTTGCATCGATTTCGATCGCAGTTGAGAAGTCCCGATCCATATAGATGGTGTTGTTATAGATGTAACTCCCATCGCAGTGGTGGATGCCCTTGGCAGTTTTGCTGTTAATCCATACGGTGTGGTTACTGTTTTTCCATTTTGGATTGTCGCGCCAACCATCATTGACGCTAATGTTGAATCGATAGACTGCATTGACGTTGCCTCCCAGTATTTCGACAAAGCCGCCTTCGCAGTCTTCCATGTAGTTGTATTGGATAAAGGTGTTCACATTTTGATGATCAATGTGGATGCCGTGCGAGTCGAGATAGCCACGGGTGCTGAGGCAAGTGTTGTGCTGAATGACTGTATTGTGACTGCGCCAGGTCCATACAGAACTGCCGCGTGCAGGCATTCTGGGGTCGTTCGAGGAGCCCGGATGGTTGAAGAGGTTGTGCTCAATCAGGCAGTTATAGGTCATGGTGGGGAGGATGCAGGTGCCACCCAGGTGGTGAAACTCATTGTTGCGAAACACGAAGTTCATGTTTCGATTGATGGCATCATCACCAATGCCTTTGATGCCGCCTTGGTGCCTCATGTGCACGCCCAAACGCTGAATGTTTTCGAAGTAGCAATCCTCCATTAACACGTCACGGATGTGCTTTTCATTGCCTGGGTTCTTATTCTTCGATGAGAAAAAAGTAACACCCGATACCACGAGTTGATTAAAACTGTCCTCTCCATCTTCTCTTAACACGGCTTGTGGCGCGAAGATATTTCGAAATGTCATATTACGAAACGTGAAATGACGCATCACCTCGTTGCCGGTGTTGCTGATGCGAATTCCAAACGCGTCTTTGTCGTCCACTCCGGCGCGCGATGTGATGCGCTCGTTCTGCACTTCCAGACCGTCAAAGACCATATGGTCATGGTTGTTGACTAGGATGGCTTCTTGATAATCGCCGCCAGCCTCTGCACCGACTTCACCGGTGATGATCGGCTGAGGGCCATCGCCGTAGGCAGTGATCAGGATCGGCTGGTCTGCTGCGCCTGAGCCATTAACCACGAAGTGGCCGTCAAATCGGTCGCCGCGCTTGAAGTAGACGATATCACCGGGCTCCAGTTCGGTCGCACTGATTTTATCGAGGCTCATCCAGGGGGAGTTCTGTGAGCCACTGTTGGAGTCCGCGCCTGTGGAGCTGCTTAGGTAATAATGCTCGGCGGCGTCTGCCTTTGTGGTCAACGCGATGAGCAGTAGGGGGAGAATGGAGCGAATCGTCATGTAGGTTTTTGAAATCAGTGAGGGCACGTGAGGTGATTTATAATATTAGTCTCGGGGTAAAGCGATGCAATGAACGAGCACGCTATATTGTTGTTTAAGCGTGATCATTTGGTTTTGAAAGCGCATTGTGAGGGGCGCTGGTCGTCGAACTGGTAGACTTGTTGGCAAACAACGCAGCTTGCTTGGCAAACAAGTTGTTCGTGGATTTTTGTTATGTCTTGTGAGAGTGTGGTGTGCGTCTTTAGCCGCTGTCAGTTTCCCCGATTTTTTATGAAGCCCTCGATATTGATTTTTTGTCTGTCTGTTCTCGCACAGGTGTTAGGCGCGCAAACTTCTGCGAAGCCGAATGTGCTCTTTATTGCGGTGGATGATTTGAATGACTGGGTGGGCTGTCTCAACGGCCATCCGGATACGAAGACGCCGAATATTGATCGGCTTGCTGCCCGCGGCATGTTATTTACCAATGCGCATTGTCAGGCGCCAATTTGTAATCCTTCGCGCACGAGCATTATGTGGGGGATGCGGCCTTCCACGACCGGCTTTTATGATAATGCACCCAACGCACCGGAGCTGCCGGAGTTTTATTCGAGGCATGTCAGCCTGTCTCGGCATTTTTCTGCGAATGGGTATAAGACGATGACGACTGGGAAACTGTATCATGCATCGATGTTGCCAGAGGATGATTTCGAAGTCGTGGGCCCGCGCCCTGGACAGTGGATTGATTTGGATCAAGCAGTGCAGGCGGAACGACCGGATCATATGCACTGGCTTTGGGACTTTGGTCCGCAAACTTATGACGAGGAGCAGTTCGCGGATCATATCGATGCTAGTTGGGCGATCGGGAAATTACAGCAGGTGCATGATCGTCCGTTCTTACTGACGATTGGGTTTTATCGACCACACGTGCCATTCTTTGCGCCGCAACGTGTTTACGATCACCCGGATTTGTCGGGCGAACTGCGCCTGCCTCCGGTGAAGGCGGACGACTTGGATGATATTTCGGATTATGCGCAGGAATTGATCTATTCGCCTTACCCTGCCTCGCAAGCGTGGGTGGAGCAAAACGACAATGAGAAATGGTTTGAAGCGATGCGCTCTTATCTCGCTTGTATTCGTTGGACCGATGAGCAAGTGGGGCGCGTATTGGATGCGCTGAATCAGAGTCCGCATGCCGATGACACTATCATCGTTCTGTATGCAGACCACGGGTTCCACCTCGGAGAAAAGCGGCATTGGGCGAAATGGACTTTGTGGGAGCGTTCGACGCGGGTGCCGTATATCATCAGTTTACCTGATGGACAGGCGGGGCAGTGTGATCAACCGGTCGAGCTACTGAGCATCTATCCCACGCTGATCGAGCTGTGCGGCTTGTCGGACAATCCAGAAGTCGAAGGTGTCAGTGTGGTGCCGCTATTGCGGAACCCCGATAGTGAATGGTTGCATCCAGCTGTTACCACACTGTATCAAAATAACCACTCTGTGCGAACGAAACACTGGCGCTATATTAGCTATGCGGATGGCAGTGAAGAACTTTACGACCATCGAGTTGATCCGAATGAATGGACGAATCTGGTAGGAGCAGCTCGATACGAAACAGTCATTCACCAATTGCGTCACCACTTACCGAAGAGGAATGTCGCACAGTTTGAGAAGCTTCCGTCGAACGAGTGATTGGGGCGGTATCGGTGGGCGCTGGGGAGTGCTTCGGGACCAGCGCCATTTCATGGGGGGGGAACCCCTTTTATGGCTTGGCGCGTAAGGGATACATGTGCTCGCCGATCCAGCGAGCTGCAGTAATCAATTCGGGATAGGGGGTGTCGGCGATGTCGACAAAGCCGATTTGGAAGTTTTCGCCGTCCTTGCGGCCACTCATTGCTTGTTCGCGATATTGGAACCAGTGGGTGCCGACAATGTTGGGGTGAGTGAGGGCTTGGGTGACGTAGTGGCGGTAAGCGTAGTTACGCTGCTGCTGATTGCCGACGCCGCGAAGGCCAGGGTGGAGCATGCCACGGTCCAATGCGCCGAAGTGGAATTCGCCAATGATGATGGGCTTGTCGACTGCTGCCTCAATTTTTAGGTCGGAAGGGGAGAAGCGGTAACGGTTCACGCCGATGACGTCACAGTATTTGGCGGAGGCCCGTGCGGGTTCGGGTTTGATTTCGCCATGCAAACGACTGCCGAGGTAGAGTTTGTTGGGGGCGGCGCGGCGCATCTCTTCATAAACAATGCGAAAGTAGTCTTCGGGGGGCATCACTTCGTTCCAGCGGAGTTCGTTGTCGACGAAAAAACCGATGCACCATGGGTCTTGTGCGGCCGCAGATTCTTGGGCCAGACGTGCTCGCAATTTTTTGCGCAGCAGCTCTGGGTCTTTCCATGCCGCTCCGTTGCGGTGGTTATAGTGGATGGGCAGCACGTAGGGCGTGCGCTGATTGGCGCACACGTCCCGGTCGGACCAATTGCCGAGTGTATTCATGCCCCAACTACGGATGCGCTGGTGTGCCAGCGCTTGAGATTTGTTCAGCCAATCGTTGCCGTATTTTTTTGCGATGTTGGCCTTATAGAAATCCACTGAATGGCCGGATTGAATGTAGGCCTTGGGGATCGCTTCAAAGTAGTGCTTGCGACCCTTGAATGTGGTGAGCGCACCGCCACCGACTCCGGTGACGCCATGTGACCAGAACAGGTAGCCTTCCGGATCGACGAGCCACCATTTGCCCTGATGCTTCTCTGTGCGAAAATGCCCAGTGGCTTTGAGTCGAGGCCCGTTGAGCCAGCCGCCATATTGGCTGCGGTCGTCGGGGCCGGGGTGAGTTGTCAGGTCGGATTGTTCTGTTGTCGCGGCTGTTTGCAGGTCTGAGTCCGAATGGATCTTTCCGGGCCAGTTGCCGTGCTTGTATTGACCGTATGCGTTGATAAAGGGGAAGAAGGAATCGCTGCCGGGGTGCGAGAGCACGCCGTGTTTGCCGAGACCGTAAATGGCTTTGACGGTGATCGTGGCATTGAGCCCACAGCCATCGATATCGTGTAGTTGGAAACTTCGGATTCTATTCGAGTCGGGGATACTCCAATGCGCCATATGCCCACCGGGAATACCGCGCATATCCGCAAACGAAGAATCCTCTGGTAGCCCCTTGCGCCGGAGGTAGAGGACCAATCGATCCTCTGTCTGCGGTGGTAGTAAGATGAAGCTGCCGCTATTGGGGCGATCTTCAAGTTGGCCGACGAGACGAATGGTGCGGTCGCTTTCATTTTTCAGGTCGATGCCGATACCGACATACTCACTCCAATTCCAGCCGCCTTTAGGTGCGCTCCAGATTACGTGACCTTCTGTTTCGGTAAACTTGATGTGATAGCCTTGGTTGTGCTGCACCTCAGCTCCGGCGCTTGTGACTGCGAGTGTGTTTTGCGTGAAATCGAGGAGCTGAACTGCCTGTGGTTCGACTGCACAAAAAGGCTGCGCAGATGTCGACTGTGCAGTCGCCAACTGCGTCGCGAGGCAGAGGCAGACGAGGAAGGGGAGTGAATATGTATGCATGGGGGCTATGATTTCTTTTCGCTGGCGTAAATGGTGATGTCGGCGCTCTCTTTGCCGAGGATTTCTTGTGCGCGTTTAAGGGCATTTCGGGTTGAGATATTTGGTTGGTTGGGGTGCCAACGGTGGAAGTTGGCTTCGCCTAATTCGTCGATGAGGCCCGAATTGCGGAACACGCGTTCGACGTCTTCATGGGCGCCGCTGACAATTAGGTCGCGATCACGCGAACGTGCAAAGCGCATGAGGTCCCGGATTGCCATCGCAGCGGTCCCGTCTAAGTGGTGAGCGTTGCGTGTGCGTAGGATGATGATGCGCATCTCGGGATGTTCGACCAGGTTGCGCATTTGTTGTAGAAGCATGTCGCATGAGGCAAAGAACATATCACCCTCGACGTGGACGATCGCGATGCTTGGTCGGCGTTCTTCGACTGGCGTGAGCTGTTTATCAACGAGTTGTCCCTTTTGGTCGAATGCGATCTCTTTTAATTGTGGGCGTGCGGCTTTGCGGACGAATAGGACGATGGATGCAGCCGTGCCAATATAGATCGCGGTGTCGAGAGAGAGGACGAGGCCACTGAAAAAGGTGACGATAAATACACTGGCATCGCTCTTGGTTGTTTTGAGGAAGAGTCGAATGTGCTCTTTGCTAATGAGAGAGACGCCCACTGTCATGACGAGTGCGGCGAGTGCCGGCTTCGGTATGTATGCGATCTTCGGGCCGAGAAAGATGAGGCCACAGAGTAAGAGCAGGCCGCTGAAAATACTGGAGACGGCTGTTTTTGCACCACTGTTGAAGTTGAGCACAGAGCGAGTGAGCGACCCAGATACGGACATGCCTGAGCCGAACGCCCCTGCTGCGTTGGCAACTCCCATGCTGAGCATTTGTTGGTTTAGGTCGATCCGGTCACCCGCTTGAGCGGCGAGTGTCTTGGCGATGGAGGCACTTTCCAGTAGCGAGAGGAAGGCGATGGCCATTGCCGTATTGGCCAGTAGAGGAATGTCGGAAAGCACTGCGGACGGCATGGATAGCGGCCACGAGTCGAAAGAGATACCACTAAGCATTGGCGCACTGATGCCTGCTGGTTTGAGCAGGAATTCTGTCACGAGGGAAATCAAAATGAGTGTGACGGCGACGGTGGGCAGCGCTTTGCCGAAGCGTTTCAGGGGTAAATAGATGGCCAGTGTGATACCCGCAACTAAGAGCGAGTTCGATTCGCTGAGGTGGATCGACTTGGCCACGATGACTAATGATTCTAGAAAGGTGCCAGCTCGGGGGATGTTCAGACCGCAAACAGTTTTAAGCTGATTCACCAGGATCAAGCAGGCGGCGGCTGTGATGTATCCAGTGACAACTGCTCGCGATACATATTGCACGATACTTGCGACTTTACAGAGGGCGCCGAGTATCATGAACGCGGATACCATCAGCAGTAGCAGCGGCAGGGCGGCGACGGCTTGTTGCTGGTCGTAGCCGAGCGTTAGAAAGGCACTCAGCAGCATGACTGCGGTGGCGTTGGTCGGTCCGAGCATGACAAAACGCGAGCTCGCGAGCATCGGTCCGGTGATGGATGAGAGTGCCGAGCAATAAATGCCGATTTGCACCGGAAGCCCTGCGATCAGCGCATAAGCCATCGCTTGCGGGAAATCAAGTAAGGCGACGTTGACGGCGGCTTTCGCGTCGGACTTGGCCTTCGCGTAGCTGTAATTCTTGAGCGTGTCTTTGAGTGGAAATGCGCGGAGCCCACTACTGCGCACTATAGTCGCTAGTTTTTTAAGGATAAGATTCCCCATGTTGCCGGATTAATTGTCTGTTTTTGCTTGTGGACGATTTGGGCAACGGCTGTGTCGATTGAGTGATGGGGTGTAGCTGAGTCTCTAGTGTTGCAGGCAAACGGCAACTCGATTGTTGGGCTGATTATTGGCCCTTTTTGTGTTTTTGGAATTCTGGCCAGCTGAGTGTGCCGTCCTGATTCGTATCGGCTTCGGGGTGCTTCTTGAAATAGAGATTCTTCCACTTTTCGGCGTCAACTTTGTTGGCTGCTTGAGCCTTTTCAGCGGTTTTATGGCTTTCTTCTTTGCTGGGGAGCTGGTCGAAGATGGCTTTTTTGTATTGAGCTTTGAGTGATGCGTATTCCGGGTTGTCGGCGAGGTTGCGTAACTCATGCGGATCATTGGAATGGTCGTAGAGCTCTTCGTTGCCGTCGTTGTAAACGATGTAGCGGTAACGCTCGGTGCGGTAGGCCCAGTGCTGCTTGGCGGGCACATTATTATTCTGCGGGCCCGCAAAGCGCATCGTGAGGGCACCGTCAGGGCCGTCCCAGTTGCCGGCTTGCGGATTCGCGAGTAGAGGACGCATGCTAAAACCGTCGAGTGGGGCGCCTTGGTTGTTCTTGCGAGTGTCGCCTTGCAGATTGCAGAGATCGGCGAGCGTTGGGTAGAGGTCGATCAGCGAGACGGGTTGTTGCGTGATCTGACCCGCTTGGCTGACACCAGGCGCACGGATGATCATGGGGATACGAGTGCTGTCTTCCCATAGTGTGTTCTTAAAGATGTAGCCTTTCTGCCCCATGTCCCAGCCGTGGTCGCTGGTGACGATGATGATGGTGTTGTCAGCGAGGCCGCTCTCGTTGACTGCGTCGATCACGGTGCCGATGCACTCGTCCACTGCGGCGACGGAGGCGAGGTAAGCGCGGAGGAATTGCTTAATGCCTGCTTCGGCGCTGCCGTAAGACTCTTCCAATAGTTTGTAATAGTAGTAGCCCTTGTCTTTGCCTTTACCATCTGAGGGATCGGCAGTTTTGAGAAAAGTATCTTCGGCGTCGTTGGCGATGCCTTCAGGGAGTTGTAGTTCGTCTTCGGGGAAGAGGTCGAAATATTCCTGCGGCACATGCAGGGGAGTGTGAGGGCGGACAAATCCGACTGCGAGAAACAGCGGCTTAGCAGATGCATCCTTGGCATGCTTTTTCAGAGTTTGAGCGGCCCATTGAGCATTCAATTCATCGGGAGTCAGGTCGCGTGTTTCCGGATCGCTGAAGTCGAGGAGTTGATCTTTGCCCCAACTGTATTTCCAACCTGCACCTTCGGGTTGGCCTTCATGGTCCATACGCAAGGGACCAAAGGAGCCGTCGATGGGGCCAACGCTAGCCATCGGCTCGGGCACCCAAGGGTTGGCAGAGCGGTCTCCGCCGCCCTTTGACCAATACGGTCCGTAGTCGGTCTTTGACTTATAAAAGTCCCAATCGGCACGGCGGTGGTCGTGTTCGTTTTTACCAGTGCCAGCGACGTGGTAGCCGTTTTCTTTGAAGAACTCCATCATGGTTTTGGAGTTCTTTAGCACTGGGTTATCAAACCACTTCGCCCAGAAGAGATTGTTGGATGTATGCGGGTAGATGCCGGTGTAGAGGCTGGCCCGCGAAGGCGCGCACACGGGGTTGTTGCTATAGGCGTGTTGAAAGGTGACGGCTGATTCTGCGAAGGTGCTCATGTGCGGCGTGAGCGCCTGAGGATGTCCGCCAAATACGGAGCTGAAATCGTTCAAGTCATCACAGATGATGAAGACGACATTCGGCTGCTGACTAGTGGCAGAAATCGCATCAGATGTGAACGAGCAGAGCGATAACAGTAGGGCGCTTAGCCGCAATCGGTGTGATTTGAATACAGTCATGAGAATGTGTTGTGCTCTTTGTGTGTGGTGACGTTTGAAGAAGGGCGTGCGAGTATTACTTTGCGCAAGTTGTCAGCAATGAGATATGTTTTGTGAACGTTCTTTACTGGTTGGGAAGGATTGTGACATCTTCTATACGACTTTAATGCCATATGTTGTTGATTATCAATGCATGATCATGTCCCATTTAGAGGCGTCCCATTTCACTGGCTGTGGGAATGCCGCGGATTCTTTTTTCCAAATGGCTTTCAATTGATCCGCTTTTTCCGGGAGCTGATGGATGAGGTTGTTCTGCTCCATTGGGTCGTTGATATAGTCGTAGATCTCGAAGGATTCTGCTAGGCCTTCGACGGCATCTTTATAGAGATTTGGCACGGTCGGACCGACGTAGCGGAGGATGTAGCGATTGTCGGCGACGATGTAGCCTGCGGGTGCTTTTTCGCGTGAGACATTGTGTGTGAAGAAGGAGCTGCTGCCATGGAAGCCCCAGACGCGGGCATGGATCCCGCCAACCGCAAAGTAGTCGCGCACGGGCTCTGTGGAGCCTGTTGTGATTTGAGGGAGGAGTGATTTACCGTCGATTGCTTGAGGGACGTCGCCACCTGCTGCTGCGATGAGGGTCGGTAGAATGTCCATGGTGGACACGACCTGATCGAGTTTTTGCGGTTGTTGGATGCCCTTTGGCCAGTGGAAGAAGAGCGGCACGCGAAAGCCACCGAGGAGTAGCATTCCTTTGTGTCCACGGTAAGGTGCGTTGCCGGGCAGGCAGGAGAGATTACCTACGGAGCCGCCGTTATCGGAAGTGAACACGACGATGGTGTTGTCGGCTGCACCACGCGTTTCGAGGTAGTCGAGCATACGTTGAACGTTTTGGTCGACGGCGTAGATGTGCGCGTAGAAGTTATCGAGTGTTCGTGATCCAGAATGAAACGGTTCCTGGTAGCTAGCTGGAGCCTTTGGTTTGAGTGGGGAATGCACTGCGTGATAATGGAGCTGCACATAGAAAGGTCTTGCCGCGTCTAGGCTTTGCTCGATGAACTGTAGAGCTTCGTCGGTAAAGACGTCGGTGTTGTAGCCTTTGATCAGCCCTGCGTGATCGAAATTCTTCCAGACGTTGGTGGCATTGTAGAATGGGGACTCCCATTGGTTATAGCCAAAGTAATAATCGAAACCGTTGTTGAGGGGGTGATCCTTGGGAGCGACCGAGCCTTCAAAGCCTTCGGCTTTGAGCTTCTTCGACACATGTTGGTGGCTTTTATTGTTATAGTAAGTGGCGTTCCAGTTGTCATTGACTTTGACGCTTTCCGGGTCTTCGACGCCGGCGGCGCGCAGGTAGTTGGGCACCATTGCGTAGTCGCGTGAGCCGACATGCCATTTGCCGATATGTGCGGTCGCATAGCCTTGGGCATGTAGTTGCTCTGCGAGGTGCGAGTTCGGCTTCAAGCCATGTGCCTCGGTGTCGATGTTGCGGTAAATGCCCCAGCGGTTTTGGAGCACGCCGGTCGCGACGCTCAGGCGCGCAGGTGCGCACAGATTACTGGAGGCGAAGGCATTGTTAAAGCGGGCGCCTTCGTTGGCCAGGCGGCTCAGGGTCGGGCTGGCTTTACGAACCGCTTCGAACGCTTGCTCTGGGGTATATTCCCCCCGCTCGGCGACGTGTTCGATGAGTGCCGGATCCAGATCGTCAACGGTGAGGCCTTCGGCGTAGGTTTCGAGTTGCGCGTGGCCGAAGTCGTCGAGCATGACGAAGATGACATTCGGCTGTTTTGCGTAAAGAGCGGCACAACTCGTAACGAGTAGTGAGCAGAACTGGAAGTATCGTTTCATGGTGATGTGAATCGGGATCAGTGAAGGATATATGTGACACGCCTCTGCTGCTTAGGTTACAGAGTTCGAATCATGCATCGTGTCTTGCGAGCTAAACGGTGCCGCGACGGGCTTCGAGTTCGCTGCGGATTTCAGCCATACGTGCTTTGGTCAATGGGTAACGTGCATTGAGCACCATTGCGACCAGCAAGCACAGAATCGGTAGTCCGATCAGTAATAGGCGCATCTTTAGTAGCGTGCCTTCGGGTTGATCGCCCCCGAGTTCTTGGCTGAAATGTGTCCAAGCTAGAAGGATACCGGACACGCCAAAGGCAATTGAGCTGCCGGCCTTCATGATCCAGCCGCTAATTGCGCTGAATAGGCCTTCACGACGTTGCCCGTGGGTGAATTCGTCATAATCGCAATAGTCACCAAGCATTGAGAGGAAAATTGCCCAAAAAATCGTGTAAGCTGGGGCGAAAAAGAAAGGATCGAGGAAGATGAGCTGTGGGATGTCGCTATTGTAGGTCCCCCATCGCGCGAGGCTCCCTGCGAGGGCTGCGATCAATGAAAGAAAGATGAGTTTACGTTTTTCGACACTGATTAAAAATTTGGAGATGACGAAGAGCATCACAAAACCCAACACTTGCATTATATTTTGCATGACAGCGAAGTAGCTAGAGCCCGTAAGCTTATCGCCTTCCCATACATAGTAGATGTTCACGTATAGCCCGAACGTTGCTACGAGTAAGATGCTGCAGAGTAAGCCAAGGCCGACGCCATGAAGGATGAGGAAGTTGCGATCTTTGATGAAGGACTTGAAGCTACTGATCAGCTGCACGCGTTCTTGGTTTGCGGCGACCTTATGGTAGCGCTCTTGTGGATACTTCGCACAAATGATCCCTGATACTAGTATTAATATGCTGGAGATGCCGGATAAAACACGAATGCCTGTGACTGGGTCCGAGAATAGGTCACTTTGAGTGAGTGGAAAGATCCATGGTAGCATCAGCATAAAGATCTTATTGAAGAAGGCAGAATAGATTCGGATGGTTGTGCGCTCTTCATAGTCTGGAGTCATTTCCGTGGCGAGTGCTCGAAAGGGCACTGAATAGATCGTATAGGCCGTAAAGAAAATGATCGAGAGGCAGAATAAGTAGATGGTCTTCGATTGCTCAGTCCACTCGGGTGAGGCAAACCAAATCAATGGGTAGGCTATTGCCATAAGGATCGAGCCGAACAGGAGGAATGGTTTTCGACGGCCGAATTTACTTTTCCAGTTATCAGAGACGTAGCCCATGATCGGATCGGTAATCGCATCCCACAGGCGCATGAGCATCAGCACGGTGCCGATCAGTGCCGGGCTCATGCCTAGAATCATGTTGTAAACAGGTGTCGCGATGTCGTTGACGCCGTTTTCGCCGTAACGGTTGGTAAACTCACCGGTGCCGAATGCGACCTTCTCTTTGAAGGGAAGCGATGCTTTCGTGGACTCCTTGGGAGAGCTATTCTCTGATTCGGTCTGCATTTAGGGTCTGGGGGCGAAAGAATGTTGGCTATTTAGCGACGAAGGTCATCGCTTCTGGCTTTGTTTGTGAGGAGGTATGG
>Ga0115572_10002135_pt1 | contig 15874 bp, 19 predicted proteins | sample COGITO_mtgs_1206_FD_88681 | JGI IMG/M metagenome (GOLD analysis project Ga0115572, IMG submission 88681) | Pelagic marine microbial communities from North Sea - COGITO_mtgs_120607 | ecosystem: Environmental > Aquatic > Marine > Epipelagic | place: Germany:Helgoland, sampling site Kabeltonne... | reverse complement strand
TGCTGGCTAAACCAGAGAAGGAATAACCATGTCAATTCAACACCTTGCTTGGGCCTTTGAAGCCGACGCTGGCGATGCAATGTCACGCTGGATTCTAGTCTGCTTAGCCAACCGGGCAGACAGGGAGACGGGCCAGTGCTGGCCCAGCCTCAAGCGCATAGCATCAGACGCTTCAGCCAACCAATCGACAGTAAAAAGAAAACTGAACAGCCTCGAAGAACGGGGGCTGATTACACGCCAAACTAGGGAAAGAGGAGACGGGTCTGCGACCTCAACACTGTACACTCTTAACGCCCCAACTTTGCTGCCAAATTTACAGGGAGGTAGGCGCACAGTGCGCCAAGGTCGGCGCACAATGAGCCATCATGAACCAGTAAGGGAAACAGGAGATAGAGTATCTCCCTATTCTGAAGTTAACCTTTCTCTATCTCCCAAGGGTGAGGAAAATATTTTGTTCGAGGAGTTTTGGGCAGCGTATCCTCGCAAGGCTGGGAAGGGTCAGGCTCGTCGTGCCTATTCGGCGGCAATGAAAAAAGAAGTACACGCTGAGATTATCAAGGCAGCGATCAAGTACGCTGACCTCAGCAAGACCAAGGACAAGCAGTACATCGCCATGCCAGCAAGCTGGCTGAACGGAGAGCGATGGCTTGACGAAGAAGAAGACCAAGGAAACTGGGGGGCGCTGAACCTTGACTCAATATGAAAACCGCATTGCCCAAGTAAAGTCTTGGTTCGCCAAAGAAATCACCACCCGGTTCTCAATGCCCCACGGTATTGACCCAAACGTTGCAGCAACCGACATCATCGAAGGAATCAACGCTGCACTGCCCTCAACCCTGACCAACGACCAGCTTGATTATCTTCTCAGCAAAAGCGCAATTGAATTGGCGAGGCGCTCACGCTCAAGAACCCTGCCACCCGTCAAGGATTTCCTGACATCGACTGGCGTAGTGCTAAAGAAGTATGCTGAGAGCGCCGGAGAGAGCCACCTACAGGCATCTACGTCTTCTCGTAAGCCGACATACCTGAGCATTACCGAAGCCCGTGTGCGGGCCGGAGAACCGATCTCCGTTTACTGGCTGACAGGCGGGGGGCGAGATGAATTGCTCAGCAAGACTGACCTCACTGACGCTGACCTAAACAAGTACCGACCACCAACGATGGGAGACAAATGAAATACATAATCAAATGGGCCAACGGAGAGCGCACATCTCTGACCCAAAGAGGAACGGAGTACAAGCTAGTAATGGCCGACCACTCCACCACCAAAATCTATTCATCAATGGCCGAAGCAATAAGCGACACAACCCTGATGGGGTGCAGAATCACACGGCCTACCAAAGGAGAAGACAATGGAACGTAAGGGATTTATCGGCGGGTCTGACACAGTTCAGATCATGCAAGGTAACTGGCAAAACCTATGGCTAGTCAAGACAGGGCGCGAAGAACCGGAAGACCTGACAAATAATCTGGCAGTGCGCATGGGCGCATGGACCGAACACCTCAATATTGAATGGTTTAGCGCACAGAACAATGCCAAGGTTTACAACCTTCAGCATTCTGTTGAGAAAAATTTACAAGACGTTCCCCTCAAAGGTACGCTCGACGGCATGGTTGAAGACAGCATCATTGAATGCAAACATACCAATGCTTTCAATACCTTAGACCATGTTACTGAATATTACATGCCGCAAGTACAGACTTACATCCACCTTGCCGAAGCACCGGGAGCCTATCTCTCTGTATTCTTTGGCAACAACAAGTGGGAGTCTGCCTACGTCAGCAGGAACGATAAATACTTCAACTCAATGATGACCTTGGTGTCTGACTTCTGGCTCAACTATGTTATGACTGACACACCGCCAGACATGAACGTTCCGCCAGCCAACGTCAGCACAGACAAGATCGCAATTAACGAGATGGTAAAGCGTGACGCATCCGAAGAGAACGAGTTTGTCTCTCTCGCTCACGACTTCATCGAATACGAAGCAGCAAGCAAGTCCTTCGAGTCTGCCAAGAAAGACTTGAAGCAAATGGTCGGCCCCAACGAGCGGGAGGTTTACGTCCCCAACCTGCTGGCCATCAAGCGTAGTGCAAACGGCGCATTGCGGTTCACTAAACTGGAGAAAGACCAATGAGTATCAGCGGACCAAGCATTCACACCTGCAAGAAAGTGCAGGCGACATCGTACTACCCCAGCAACAGAAACTCAGTAACCATTACATTCTTTCACGATGTAGTCGGAGGCACTGAAGATACCTTCGACATCACAGTCTTCGGACTGGATTCGGAGACAGCAAACAATTTGTTCTATGCTCTCAATGGAAGAGAGCAAGACATCGAAAGGAGAACAACATGACTATGGAAATCTGGAACGCTGTATCAGACAGCGACCCAAAGTTCCTTAAGCGAGTCAGCTTTGGACAACGATCCTTCTTGTCCATCGACCCGATGTATCAGGTTCGCAGCGCAACAGAACAGTTCGGACCTGTCGGTCTGGGATGGGGATGGCACAGCCGTACACAGTTTATCAACCTGTCCAATGGCGACTGCGCTTGCGTTAGCGAAGTAACTATTTGGCACGGAGAAAGGCACAATGAGTACGGCCCCTTCCCCGGCTGTCGCAAGTTCTTCGATGCAGCCAAGGGGCGCACATCAGAGGACGCACCAAAGATGAGCGTCACTGACGGACTAACCAAAGCACTATCCCACCTTGGCTTCAACGCCGACGTATTCCTTGGCGAACACGACGGCAACAAATACTCGGACAAGAACGCCGGGAACAAAACCACCGACTTCTAAAAGGAAACACAATGGCTGACTACGACAACACGGATAGCGGCGCAGCATTCCCGCCGTTCGATACCCAGAAGCTAATCCTCCAAGGTAAGCTGAACAGTAACGGCAATGATTACAAGGTCGCATTGGTGAAAGACACCACCAAGAACGGCATGCAACTCATTGAAGTGTATGCCAAAATTGGTGTGCTGTTTCAGAACGACACCGACAACGACAAAGCACCGCACTACACCGGGCCGCTTGAGGAGTTTGATCGACGGCTGGCTGCATGGAAAGGAAACAAGGACGGCAAAAATTACTTGTCGTTCAAAGTCTCTGACCATCAGGACAAAGGAAAGATCGAACCTACTGCCGAGCAAGAGCAGGGCTTGAAAGACGACGACATTCCGTTCTAAGATCGGACACTTCTCCAGAGGTGATCTGCTTGCGTTACAGCGCACAACTTGGGGAACGGCTTCGGCCGTTCCCCCTTTTCGTAGGAGAACACCATGAGATTTATCGACGACATCAAACAGTCAGTCGCCAAGATTTACGACATACCGCCAGAAGAAATCAGCGGACGAGGAAGGACAAAGGAAATATATGTTGCCAGATCACACGCAATCTATGTATCCTTTCAAGAAGGGCATAGCTGTAAAGACATAGGCGTTGCATTCAATCGTGACCTGACATCAGTACACGCATCGCTTGGCGCATACATCTGCCACCGTCGCGCACTAAGAACTAAGGCTGATAGGGCGTCTCAAATCGCAAAGGACCGCATGTGAAACACGCGAGGACGGAGCGATACCCTTGAAGCCTTGCCCCCCGGTGGTGGCGCTGTTGCTGGACGCGTCGCTGTCGGGGGCACCCAAATAAAAGGAAGTTTAATGACCGACCACAGAGGAGGAGACTGCGATGAGTGAAATATTCACACCGCCAATTATCAGCACCGACGAGAACGGCGACGAGACGGTAACATTTACCGCCGCACATAGCTGGGGCGACGTAGTGCGCTGGATTGCGGGAAACCCGGTTGATCTTGCCGAGGTGCAACGCATTATAAAAGAGATGACTCAGAATGATGGCCAACAATAATCTGCAATTTGGCGCATTCGTCCGCCGAGAACGTGAAGCAGGACAGATCGGATTGCGGGAAATGGCCAAGAAGATAGGGGTAAGCCCAACTTACCTCTCGAAGGTCGAGCATAACAAGTCCACGCCGCCGACCGAGGACAAGGTCCGAGCCATTGCGCAGATCATCCAGTGTAACACCGACGAGTTGCTGGCTATGGCGGGGCGAATGCCGTCCGACTTGGTCGACATCATCAAGCGCAACCCCGTCGAAGTGTCAGCGCTGCTGCGTACCATTAGCGGCATGACCCGCGACGAGATCGCCCGACTGGCAGAAGGCGCAAAGGATGAATGAAGCCTCAAAAGAGCAAGCCGATAGATGCAAGAAGCTATGGCAATCTGTAATCTTGGCATCTCTTGATGAGTGGATAATACAAGACACAGATAATCGCACCAAGAAAAAGACAGGCTTTGGGCAAGCAGCAGCTAGACGATGGGCAGTATCCCGTGACGGTCAGACCGTACTGACACTCGCAGGTATTGATAACAACTCAAGAGCCGTCGAGGGTCTGGTCAATTTTGTCAAGCGCGGCAAGCGCACTAGCACCATTACCATAATTACGCGAGAGCCTACCGAAGAGTAACCGCTTTGGATGTAGCCAAACGCAACCCGGCATTAACAACAGCCATGCCAGTTACAAGGCTGGCAGCACCAAAAGGTGACAGGTAGTTAGTGCCAATCAAAGCATCACTGCCAGCACCAAACACAGTAATCAAGTTGAACCAGAGCGTCTTGGATTTCCAGAAAGTCTTCATGTCACTTGCTCCTTGTAAAGATAGATTTAAGTGCGGCCAGCAATTTGTCCAGCACACACGCAATCGCTGGCCGCTTGCCAGAATCGTTGGGAGAACAACCCGACCCCGGCAATGTATCATCAGGAATATCCTCGTCCAGCCAATCAGTTACATTGAAGCCGGGGCATCCCTTGTTCGCGTATTCATTGTGGCCGCTGATCTTAATGTCATTGCCATAAGCAGCCCGAAGCATAGCAAGCACACTCATCAATGCTTTCTCTTGCTGCTTGGTATAGTGATCCTCAAACTTATCAGTGGGCTTTGATTCCTTGCCGCCAATAAGGCAGACGCCAACCGTACCGCGATTGTGTCCTTTGACATGAGCGCCCTGCTTGGACACCGGACGACCCTCACCAATCGTTCCGTCACGATCAATCAGGTAATGATACCCTACATCATTAAAGCCACGGGCCTTGTGCCACCTGCGTATCTCTTCGATCTTATCATCAAGAGAGCCACGACTAAGCCAGCCCGGCGGCGTAGCTGAGCAATGAATGATCGCTTCCGAAATAGTTCTCATGCTATGTCATCCACTATTTTGATCGAAAAATACCTAGAGTTGGGGTAGGTCTGTATAGCACCACCATTAAAAGTCACTTCAAACTCCCCCTCGTAATCACCAACTTTGTCAGTGTCAGCGGCAATCCAGCTATACTTAACATCACCAGTTGCAGCAGTAACAATCGTTGCGGAAGTATCAACCTTCGCTGCTCCGCCCGATGCTAGCCGCATGATAAACTTAACTGTAGCGCCAGTTAGATCAGGGATGCTGCCGTCAGCATCTACAAGCTGCGCAGTAATAACAGGGAGCGTATCGTGCTGCTTCATGTAAACAGTCATAGCTAAACCTCTATCGCAGTTCGAGAGTCACCAAGATTCAAGGCAGTTCGAGAATCACCAAGATTCAAAGCAGTTCGAGAGTTACCAAGATTTAAATCAGTCTTACCACCAATGTCCACATCAACAGAACCCCCACCAAACAAATACAAAGGACTACCAACCTCTGCGGTTCCGGCAAGAATACTAACAGGTTCAAGAGAATAACTAAGAAAAGCGACTGGCGTACCAACAACAGGCACCCCCGAAACAACAGCAACCGCAACAAATTTAGTAACGATTGCAGCGCCTTGACCAGATGCTACAGGAACGCTGGTTAATGGAACAAAGCCAAGCATCAGTTCTTACTCTCTAACCTCAATTCCTCGGTCATTTCAGAATCTCCAGAAGCATCTGCCTAAACGCCAGCCATCCAGCAGCAATCGCCGCAAGCCATATAGCCACAGCTTTGGTCCCACTGATAAGCCACTGACGCCTAGCATCTGCCGTGATAATCTCACGCAACGCGGCCAGTTCTTTTTCAGAAAGAGGTTGCTGGGTCATGACAGCTTGGACCTTAGCCAAGTCTTAAACTGCTCAGGTGTTACAGCGGAAGCCGCTTGCAAAGCCCTAACTTCATTGAGCAATTCAAAGATAGCTTGGGCTAACGCCTTATCTTTAGAGTCAGGGTACTCAAATTCAGCCAACAGTCTATCGTGGCAGGCGTCAAGTTCTACCTGCTTTTCTGCTTCCGTTAGAGGAGAGGGAATCCCTGCTTCTTCTCGTGTCATTTCAACGATTTGGTTGTCTATAAAAACCTTTACTAGATCAGCCATATTAGCCCTCTTTCTTTGTCATTATGTCCGTCCGTACCAAGTAACGAAAGACCGCTGGTCAGCAGTACTGCCTTCAAAGTTTCCACTACGTAAGGATAATCGAATCTCATCAATGGTCTCTGTAAATGACATATACCCCGTACTAAAACTAATAGAAGAAGTGTAGTCCCAAGCATTAGACCTATCAAAATCACCCCCGTCCCCAAGACCCATCCAGCCAGTCGTCACTGATGCTGTTGTTTGGTCAATATTAAAAGCTTCCGCATTTACACCATGATAACTGCCGTTACTGTTAGCATTGCTGGTTGCTTCAGCTATTCGTCGCCATGTTCCACCAGACGCCCTGACCTCCAGTCTTACGCGTTCACCTGCCTCTGTTAACTGAACCGCTCCGACAACTTTTATATCTTTGTAACTCGCAGCGTTTAAGCCAGTAATCGACAAAGTACTAACGTCGCTTGTCGGTTCAGACGTAGAAATTTCCGTCCAGCCACCACCACCACCACCAGCAGCAGCTTGAAAAGTAGGGGCCGCACCAGCACCGTTTGACGTTAAAACATGCGTAGCAGTTCCAGCGGCTACAACCGCAGGCGCTCCCGCCGCATCCCACGTTATCAACTCGCCGTCTGTGCCGTTTGCCAAATCAGCAGGAACAATCGCGCCTTGCATTGCAACGTCCACACCCTCAACCGCAATCTGCCCAGCACCGCTGCGCGTTAGCGTGGTGTCCGAGGCCGCACCAACCTCGATGCCAGCAAACTGAGGCGTGTCCCCTGTGCCAAGGCCAAGGCTAGTCAGTGCAGTAGCGCCACTTTCCCACGCCAGCGCACCAGCGCCAGTACCAACCAAGATTTCCCCGTCAGCGGAGTTAGCGCCCGTGGTGTTCAGGTCATCAAGGACAGCCCCCTGCGCCTGAAGAGCGCCCAGATCAACGTCAGCGTCAGGCATGGTAATCGTGCGCGTTGTCGAAGTAGTAAGACCGCTTGCTTGAAAAGCAATCTCCTTAGTAGCATCAACCTCGTCCTGAATGCGAAACACATTGTCAGAAAACTCGTTGGCCTCACCCGTTAAGCTTAGCAAATCTTCCTTAGCGGCAGAGATGAAAACAGAAGCCGTTCCCGTAAGAGAGATTTCCGCATCAGAATTACTACTCTCCAGCACAGAACGGGTCAGGGTTGTGCCAGATGCAGTGTAAATACCTGCCCCTATTTCCCAATTAGCGTCATCTTCTATAACGTAGCGAACGGTATCCCCGTCAGAAACACCCCCCTCTGCAAAAGTTTGATAACCAGACTCCGCAGCGCCAAGAGTGATCGTCCCGGTTCCGGTTGTAGCCGTTGCTACCCGTACTCTATTCGCCAACTTAACCATTTCATAAGTTCCTTATGCCGGATCAGGAATGCCAACAGTAAATGCGTCGAGAGTAAACGTACCCCCAATGGCTACAGCCTTAGAGGCGCTGAGAGCGCCAGCAACAAGCAGTCTGCTGTTCCCGGTATCAACCAAAGCAAAATGTGTGGCCGTGTCTGAGGAGGTCACTGAGCCATCAGTGATTGCAGCAACCGTAACCTCTCGCCCGCCAGCCCCACGATCAGCAGGCGCTCCAATCGAAAGCGAAGTTGAGTTGCCAAGAGTAAAGGTAGAAGTCGCTTCAGCATAGGTTGTTGCTATCTGCGAAGTAATATCCACTCGATCAGCCTCAGTATCAAGAACGGTCAGCCCGTTGTCGAAAACCCTGTCAGCTATAGTTGCCATACCTCATTCCTTTCATGCCACTTGTCACGTTGTAAGCAATCAAGCAAGGCACGATCATTGCCCCCAAGCCCGCGACATTTCGTTCATCCAGTTTTTCCAGAACCACATACGGGCAAACGGAAGATTGCGAACAACAACCTTAGAGCCTTCACCCCACTCGCCCTGCGCCCAAGAACCAACACCGTTTCTAAGCATGTCATCAGCCCACGAAGGACCAGCACCAGCGATGCCAGTTACCCCACCGATAATATCGGTTCCCTGATTAAACTTGGACGCAACCACTCCCCCCGTTAGGTTAGGGCCACCCAAAGCCATGCTCGTATGTATCCCGGTGTACATCAAATCAGAATACAAAGCTGCAATCCCCGACTGATCGAACGATCTGAACGCAGTATCCTGCCAAGATAGTTGATCCCAAGCGTAATCTGGCATCTTCATTTTCAAGGTAAGGTACGACAAGCCCATCATGGCAGCAAAACCTACCGTCAGATTCTTAGACTGACCGTGAGCAGTAGACGCCATTGTTTTGTTCACCGCGCCAAGAGAGAAAGAATAGAACTGCAAGGGCAAACCAAGCAGTCCATTCTCAACCCTAGCGTAACCCTTGTAACGAGAATCTTCTTTCAGCCCCATCTTCCTAGCAATGCTCATAGGAAGGTAAGCAATGCCATCTGCCATTCGTGGCCTATCAGCAGGAGTTGCGTGGATAACCGTGTTTACAGCGCCGGAATGCAGCGCGGCGCGGAACGCCAACAGGGCTTCCTTAGCGTCAGCTTCAGAATCAACTGGGTATGAACCAACCTCTGGAGGCTCTGGGGAAGGGGCTTCAGGGGGCGGCGCTCTGCGCTCGGCGGCAAAATCCACTTCGTCCGAAACTGCCCTTTCGGAAGCGCCTTCCGGCATAAGCCCACGCAACTCCCGTTCGTCAGCTACAGCCTTAGCAAATTGCGTATCAGAAACTACACTAGGGTCATCCACCGGGGGCGGGTTTGCTTCATTTTGAGGTCTGCCTCTCCTGCGAGGGTCGCTCCTTACTTCAAGCGGCCCACCAAAAGAAGGAGGCATTCCCTCATCCATCCCAAGAGTTTCGTCAAACCTTGGGGGAACAGCGTCAGAAGTCCTAGCCGGAGGAGCAAGCCACTCAGAAGTGTTGGCCAAGTACAAACCCCCGGTGTGCTTCTGCCAAGGCATTTTGGCAATGGTAGCAGCGTGCTTAGCGGAAATCCCGTAACGAGAAAGAAAATCCAATTCTTTCTTGCTGGCCTTCCCGGCGTGAGCCTTCAAAGAATAGTCAATGATTTCATGCGAACGAATAACCCCGTCCAACATCTTTGCCGTTTGAGTCATCGGTGAAAGACCGTTCAGTACATAAAAAGCAGAACGCGCCTTTCCCCACAAAGAGTTAGCATTCACATCATAAGCCATGTCATCAACAAAACGACGCTGAACGTTAGACAAAACAATCTCAAGAGCCGAGCCGGCTAGGCGAATGTCCTTTTTCGCAATCTTTATTGCGCTTTGATCTAAGTAGGTCTGTATTCCCTTGACGAGGTTCTTTCCGTCATGCTCAAGAATAATTTTGCCAAAGTCAGGAAGGGCCGAAAAACCAGAAGCACCCATGTAGGCAAACGAAGCCATCTCCTTCAGAAAGAAAGCAACCTTTTGGTTCAAAGCATCCGGATTAACCGAAACAACGCCAGCCACCCGGTCATAAAGAAGCTTGGCATCTCGCATAACTACATTGATTTCAGTCTCCGTCATGCCCGCGCGAACCATATCCTCGTTAAGAAGATCGGTTATCTCCTCAACGTCACGGCCAAACTGCCTTTTAAACTCCGCTCTAGGGCCAACCCTGTCGCTGTAAGAGCGCATTGTGGCAATAGGGTCTTGTTCAATGAAATCCCAAATAGCTGAATTTGGTACATCAAGCTTACGATGGCGGAAGTGCTTTGAGCGACCCATACCAAATGACATTTCATCAACATCCGTTGGGTCTTTTATTGTCAGAATATCATCAGTAACCCGCTTGATGTGAGTCTCTAAGTTAGAAACCCCTTCAGCATTTGTCTTGGTCAAATCAATCTTGACCCAACCGCGCAGACGCTCACGACCATCAGGCTCTTGAATTACAGTACGGTCAAAGACATCAATCTTTTTGCGACCAGCATCAATCTCGCCCGTGTAGTAAGTTCTTAGACTTCCCTCAAACTGAGAGCGAGAAGATCGAATCTTATCTATGTTTAGGTAACGAGCATAGAAAGGCTCTAAATCGCTACCCTTCGATCTAAAAGATTTACGTTTTGAAAATGCTGACTGCAACTTTTTATCGACAGTCTCGAGAGACATTGCCGCAGCTTTCCAGCTTCTTTCACTGGCGGCTCTTTCTGTAGCATTCCGGCCAAGAAAGGATCGTGGTTCCGGAACGCCTTGAGCGTTCCTTGGATTAAGATAGCCTCTGGTTTCTGGACTTATAGGACTGCCCTCAAGAAAACTTTCCATCCTGTCACGAGCCGCATCTAACTCAATTTTGAGCCTGTTCATTTCAACCTTCAAATTACCAAAGGTAGCAATCAAGCCCGTTTCACTCAGATCAACTTCGGCCTCTTTCCAGAACTTGTTCATCCTATCAATGGCTTCTACTTCAAACTGGTTCGCGCCTTCCTCACCAAAAATCCTTTTGCGGTTAACTTCCCGCATCCAGTTCCCATAAGAATCAGGGCTTTTAGTAACGTTTAGCCAAGTGTCTCTTGCTGAAATATCAAGCCTACTGCTGTCAGGATAACCTTTGGCATTTAGCCAAAGAGCCTTAGTGTCATCAAGGGCGCTAGCCCATCGACCGGCATACTCAGACACAGACTTAGTATAAACAGAGCCGGTGCTAGTGATCCCCATCTTTGTTGCTATTGTTCCAATTGAATTGTCCCCAGCTACCATCAAGGCAAACTTTTTTACCGAAGCGGGAACGGTCTTGCTTTGAATGATAGACTTAAAGGGAGTTGGAACGCCCCGATACAGCATAGAATCTGTAAACCAGTTATCCAAAATCCCGTAGAAATCAGAGTCTGGCTTGTAACCCTTAAACTCTAACTCGCGGAGAACCTTCTCGCCCTGTATGCTTTCAGCCTCACGCCGTAATCTAGCAAATGTTTCAGCATGCGGCCCTTCATTAATCAAGCGAAGCGCCTCGCCCAGATTGTCTGGAGAGCCAATCAACGCATTAGTCTCAGATTGGATTTCAATCAAACGGGTTTCTAAATCCGCGTCTAAAAGGTTGCTAAACTGAGGGCGGTTAGAGCCTAACCTTTGCAAGTCATCCCAAGTCAAAGAAGATATTTGCTCAATGTTAGCAGTTGAAGTGAAATCCTGAGAAAGCCCCTCCCTCACACCAGCAAGAGACGGCCTGCCAGACTCCGCAGCCAGCGAACCCGGCAAGACAGGAATGCTAAAGTCAGTCTCACCTACACCTTTTCCCCAGCGCCCTAGTCCATAAGCAGCCCCGCCAAATCCAGCGCCAAAAACCCCCATTAGTCCAACGTTAAAGAGTATTTGTGAGTTGGCCGCATTAGGATTGAATGGGTGGTTCAAAACAGATTGATAAAAGATTTCCGAACCAGCAAAAGAGGCAGCGCCTCGAATAGTTTTTGCCGCAAGACTCGTACCCCCGCTAATCCCAACAAATGCAATAGAAGTTGGATCAAGAAGCCCACCGATCAACGTGCCAGCGACCTTATTAGTCGCGCTTGCATTTGCAAAGTTGCGCTCACGGGTGTTGATAGTATCAATGAAGTCGATCATATTATTATGTTCTTCTTCACTACCTATATCTTCAAACATATGAAGATACCGACCGTAAGCAGTTCCCCGAACCAAAGGAGTGGAATCCCAGTTTGGGTCTATGTCAGGAGATTGTCCTGTGATTTTCCTGATTGCTGGCAAAGCAAAATCCCAGCGCCCCCCGGCCACTGATCCGATTACGTCGCCAAGACCGGAATACTCATTCAGGTCAGCCGTTTGGTCAAACCCTATAGGTCTTGGAAACTCAGCCATTATTTGCCCGTTCCATCAGGATAGAGACGATACATATCATAAAGAATTTCTTGAGTAGCAGCCATTGACGCTAAGTCTCGCAGAATCCAACGGATTTCTTGCTGCTCTTTTTTTGTGTAATACTCATCAATGCCAAGCGTGTACTCATCTACTCGACCAAGGGCAGCATATTTGAAATCAGCGTATGCTTGTTGCGCAACAGCCTTAGCGTGAAGCGCTCCCGCCAAATCCCTGCGACTAGCAAACTCTTCATAGCGATCACGAAAAATATCTATGCGCTCCGTTCCGGCAAACCCTTCAAGATAAATGCTCATTCTATCGTAAACTGCTCCAGCAGAAAGCGGTGGCCCCTTAATCTCAGAATCAAACTCTTTAGCTTCAGCAGCATCAGCCCCCATAGAGAAGAACCCCGGCTCTGCTATTGCATCAATCTTGTTAAAAACGTCGCGCAACCATGAGCCTGCCCTATCAGGAAGGTCCCTCCATCGCAGATGGCCTAGCGGATGAGGCTCCCCTCCACGATCAGCAGGGTCTTTTATTACCCTATCTTCAAAATGGCCGTCATACTTTGGCGAAGGATTGCTAACACGACGAAGCCATTGGCCAAACTGAATCATAACATTTGGGCCGAACACAATTAAAGGGTGCTTTGAAGCATTCAACTTTGCTTGCTCAATCGCCTCTGCGCGGCCCTCTTTATCCAAAAGCGCCTGAAACTCTTTGCTTTCGTACTGCTCGACCAGACTATTTAACCTGTTTTGGTCTATGTTTGCCTCTGAAAAGACATCCACAAGGTCTTGCTGAAGTCTGGCTATCTCCATTGCATCAGGATTGTAATCGTAATATTTGCCGATTGGCGCTCCAAAAATTTCTTCGAAACGCTTGGGAAGGCTATTCTTGGCAGCAAGTCCAATGTCATACGAGGCGCTGCTCTTTTGAGCCAAATCGCTCAGAACGGCTGCAATTTCCCGGTTGTTGGTCGAAAAGACTATTGGCTTGCCATTACCGTCAAGGGCCGGAATGCCGCGACCTGCGTCACTTTTTTCCATTGCGAAATAGATTGCACCACGGGCATCGCTTCCAGCAAATTGCCACTTAATATCCGCTGGGTCTTTTCCAAGAGAAGTAACCAAACGATCCGCAGATGCACGGAGAGCATCCTCATCGCCGTACCGAGCAAATGGGTGAAAAGTTTGCGTTTCAGTTCGTGGCTGCAAGGGCGTCTTGAACCAATACTGCATACTCCCATTATCCCACAAGCCGCCGGGATATACCTTTTCGTCAGTATGAAGATTTTTGCTTACAAAGGTATCAATCATTTCCTTTGTGTCTTTCCACGTCGCCATATCGCGCAAAAGCGAGTCGCTGGCTAAAGACAAAACATAACGCAAAGTCGTCTCATCAGACTCTAAGACCGGATACTCCTCCAGCAATTTGTCCTGAAGGCCTTGGGCAATGTCTTCTATCTTTGGTTTTTCTATTCCAAGTTGGCTTGCAGCGTGGCGCAGCCCTTCATCTGGAAGTGGGCTACCCTCCCGCTTCATCATTTGGGCACGGGCCTGTATCAACTCAGCAGGCCCATTAAACGGAGCCATATCGGAAAGCTGTTGAATCATTTTTTGCTGTTCATCAGGCAACTGCTTAAACGCATGGGTCCATATCTCGCCACCCGCTGAGTACCTACTATAAACCAGCCTCAAAGAAGTAAGGGCAGTGGTTAAATCAAACCCGTCAACGCTATTAATGTCACCGCTAGTAACCAATTGCGCTAAGTCTAGTATTTCTTGAGGCTCCGTTGCATTGAACGTGCCGAAATAACCAGAGTTGATTAAACCGCCAAGCGTATCAGCACGATACAAAGCATCTGCCCCAAAGTTATACCTAGCAGGGTCAAGACCTTCAGTGTCTGTTCCAGCAGGAACCTGTTGAGTGGGAGCACCCTGCCTCAAAGAATAGCCGATTGCAGAATTTCCGCTCTTTGGTGGAATATAAGTGACAAATCCGTTTAAGTACTTTTGCGCGTCCGCTGCCTTGTTGTCTTGAAGGTCCTTTATGTCCTGTTGGCCCTGACTTATCCCCTTCCAAAGATCGTCAGCTTCAGCATCTGTTAACCCGTATTGGGCACGAATTGTTTCAAGAATCTGAATACGATCCCCTTGGGGGAGACTAAAGATATTTTTGAAGTCGCCGGGACGGTCTAAAGAGGTTGCAGCGATTTTGAATAACTCCGCAGCAGAAATTTTTCCAACCTCTGTTAAGTATTTCTCCTTTGAACTATCCGGCAGCAAACTTCCGTCGATGGTCTTGAGAAGATTATCCGCTAACCCACTGTTCCAGTTTGTTGTAAGAGCGCGAATTTGCCGCGTGATATACCGTTGCTGAGCATTAAGTTCAGTTGACGTATGGGTCGATGCGCTGTCACCAAGGCTTGATGCTGACGACCTTAGATTACTCATCAGGCCCAATTCAGGATACTTGTTATCAAGATCATAGAAAGCGCCAGCAATTTGATGCTTATTCCTAGGAAGGAGACTCAAATTTTCTACTGTTGGGTCAACGGCCCAGTCTTTTAGACTTATGAAAGATTGCTTGTCTTTGGCGTCTATTCCTCCAAGAAGTTCTTGGCTTAGCATTTCACCAATCATTTCTAACTTGGCGGTGGTAACGCTTAGATACTTTTTTTCTTGGCCCTCTTGAACCGAAGTCCCGTCAAGTCTGATCTGATTAATTTCATTCTGAATTAGCAATCGCTGATTGCCAATGTTAGTCACTTCTTCTTGCAGCCTCTGTAGATTCACTGCTTTATATATTGGGACTTCTTCAATAGAAGGGCCAACGCCGGGGATGATGACTTCAGCCCATTCTACATACTGGTCAAAAATGCCCGCATTTAAGAACCTACCGTAAGTATCTGGACTAAACCCAATTTCCGCTTCACGCACAGCAGAGGTCAAAGCTTGTGTTTGCTGTATTTTTCTGATGTTCTCCGCGCTTGACATTATCTCAGCAAGCGTGTTCGTAAATTGTGATCGCCCCCTTACATCAAAAGGGACCGCGCTAAGAACCATACTAAGTTCTTCAAACTCTGCAATTCGCGGTATCTGCGTAAGATCGTTTCCGTCTAATGCGTTTTTTGCAAACGCCAAATCTGTTGCAGAAACGGAAGAGTCAGCATTCGTAGAAGCATTGGCAGCATAGGAAACAATGCCTCTTGCAACCGCCTCGTATCCGTCTTTGTCGAGTTGAGAAAACTCGTTTGCATTAACAAGTCCAGCCCTCGCAGCTTCAAGGATTGCACCATTTGGGTTATTAATGTCGCCAGTAATACCGGGAGCAAGATGCGAATAATCTACATTGCTACCAATAACCTTGCTGAAAGCAGGTAAGCTAGTGTCAGCTTTGAAATCGCCTGACGGGTGAGCAGGCGCAAATGCTTCAATTCCTTCAGCGGATGTCTTTATAAGCCCCATTGCGGCAAGCCCACGGACACCAGTTTCAGCAACCATTTGCTCAAGACCTTTGATCTCTTGAGCGGCAGAAGCCTTTGCAGCAGCAGCAGCAGCAGCCCTTTCACGCTTTGCTTGAGCCAAAGCCAGATTAGCAGCGGTCGGTTTTATCAGGTTGACGCCAGCGTCATGAATATAACCAGCCCATTTCCCAGTGGAGTTTTTCCCCATTGAGTCAACGTAGTGGGTCATCAACTCAGTAAACTG
>Ga0115572_10002128_pt1 | contig 15923 bp, 30 predicted proteins | sample COGITO_mtgs_1206_FD_88681 | JGI IMG/M metagenome (GOLD analysis project Ga0115572, IMG submission 88681) | Pelagic marine microbial communities from North Sea - COGITO_mtgs_120607 | ecosystem: Environmental > Aquatic > Marine > Epipelagic | place: Germany:Helgoland, sampling site Kabeltonne... | reverse complement strand
AATATGTTTTAGTTCGCTGAATCCGTTTTCTTGATCAATCATGTAAGTGTTTGCAACTCTACCATTGACCATGTATTCATACTTTTCAGGTATAGGCTTACCACTACCTTTAATGTTTATGCGATCAGGTCTTAATTGATGCAGTTCTTTTGGTGCACCCATGTCGCTACCAGTCTTAAGGATGTAAGCGTTACCACTTAACAACACATATCCAAACAAACTGCTAAAGAACTCAGTGTAAGATTGCAATGGGTTAGGTCGCATAAGAAGATCAATCAAGGGATGTTCTTCTATGATTTGATCGCCTGCTTTAAGAACAAAAGGAACAGCACTTGCACCTTTACTTATCTCATTAACGCATCTATAAACAATAGCGTTCTTTAAGTAGCCTTCTTTTGCAAGGTCTTGGTATTTGTAGGTCTTTGCTTCTTCAGTGCCAACACCAAAGTAACCCATCATGTTTGAATTTTTTTGCTCAACAGGTTTGCTGTTAAACAGTCTTTGAAAAAATGTTTGATCTGCCATTAGCTTATTCTCCAGTTTACATCACCTTTTGATCTGCTTAGTTCAGTTATACCCCAAACTAATGCATCTAATCTATCAGGACTCGGTCTAGTTTCTCCTATATAGCTACACATTTGTGATTCCAACTCGGGAAAATAACCTATATGATGAACTCGCCTTTGCTCATAAAGTGCTGCAATAGGTTCTGCTCTTAAAAGCTTACCTCTTGTTGCTCTTACAGACCTGTAAGGTATGTTTAAATCCATACCCCTCAATAGTCTTTCCACCAAATCGCCACCATTATTTGTTTCTGCTACTATTCTATCTGCATCCCACTCATAATAGCAATTTATGGCTTTTTTTGCCCAAGCATCAGGCGAATATTTGCCTGTTGCATCCTCAAGTACATAATACTCATTATTGTGGTCTTTGCCAACTACAACTATGCCTGTCTCATCAGAGTCTTCATTATTTGTAACAGCAGGGTCAATGGCTACTATAATTTGTTTGAGTTCTTTTTCAGTATCTTCAGGTAGTCTGGCTTCATCTATAAGCGAACTTGTCCATAAAGCACCCTCAAGATTCTCTATTATTTCTGCATATAGTTCTTGTCTACCTAATGTTGTTCCTTCATATTTCTCTCTGAGCATAGCCAATGCACTATCTGCTAAATTAGCTTCATTCTCAAAAGTGCTACCTGTGGTAACTGCAACATCTTCTCTTGCAACCAAGTCTCTTATAATTTTAGTTGGTTTAGGGGTAGTTGTGATAATACATTGTGGATTGTCGCCTAGCCTTAATCCAAACATCAACTGATCAAAAGCTTCAGGGTATCTCCAAGCTGCCACTTCATCACACCATGCTCTATGAAACTGAGGTCCCCTTAACCTGTCAGGCTCTGATGCAGCATAACCTACTATTTTTGAGCCGTTGTGTAGTCTTATTTCACTCATGCTTGATGAATAACCTTTAATGTCTTTTGACTCAGATAAACATTCTTTTGGAATTATATTAACCAAACCACTAGGACCACCAAAACAAACTCTACGCAAGTCCCCTGCCGTAGGAGCAACAACTGCACATATTGTATTAGGGTTTCTAAGTGCATATAAAGCTATGTCTTGTGCACCTGTCCTAGTTTTTCCCCAGCCACGACCAGCTAAGATAAGCCATATATAATGTGGCGTTTCTTTTGGTTGTAGCTGTTTGACTCTAGCAGTTTCTAACCAATCAGTGCGTAACTCCATTGCCTTGGCTTCTGCGTTGTTCTTCAACTGAGTCAAGGAGTTCCATAGCTCTTCTGAAGGCGTCTGTGTTTTCTGTGAATTTAGCATCTATATTGTGTGTAGCTTCTCCTAAAGCAAGTTTAGTTATCCTTTGTGCAATTGATACTGCGTTTGCCAATGATGTAATATCGTTTGCTTTTAATGACTTTTTCCCATTCTGCATAGCGACACTGTTTTCTTGTATCATTATTCCTACTGTAGTGAATAAACCTTTCGCTAATGAAATAGTGGTGTTATCAATTTTTATTGATTCAGATGATAATTTTTTTATTCTTTCATCATCTAACTTTTTTTGGAACTCAGCTTTGAATTGATCTTTTTGCACTTTCCACTGCTCGTCCCTTGCAGTTCTGTAAAGTGTAGATTGTGCTACTTTGTATTTATCAATCAGATCATCAAGGGTTGGGAATAATTTATCAACTCCTTCGCCATTACCATGCACAAAATCATTTCTAATCTTTGCTTTGATAGTATCCGTAAGTTTGTTCTTAGATGTTTTTTTGTTCATATTTTCTAGAATATTACCAGTATAGTATTCCAAAAACGCTTTAAAAACAAAGAAATTGATCAATATTAGTATAAATATTCCATTAAGGGCTTTACATTTATATGAAATCAAGGAATACTAACTGTATATAAATTGATAACTAGGTAAATTAAATGATAAATAATAAAAACTTCCAAAAAGCTGTTCATACTTTTCTAGAGAAAGTGAATAAAACTAACCCTCATTTTGACAAGACACCATCAGAAACTAACAGTTCTGAAAGAATGGGTGGTTGGCTTATACGAGATACAGATAACATGATTATTGGTTTCGTTGGTAATCGTGGTGATGTACAAGTTTATAATTATATTGATGCTTCCCAAGCATCGTAACAAAGGAGCTAATAATGAATAAGACTATTAATAATTTAGCTGTTAAATTACTAGACTCAAACCAAGAAATGGTGGATTGGGATAAATGCTACTCAGACACTGGTGCCTTCGGTCATGGAACAGTATCTCACTGGCTTGTTTTGAAATCTGAATATGAGTGGGTAGGAACGAATACTTCATCTGTACACGATCAATTAAAAGGTGTTTGCCAAGCAATAAGGAATGACAAAATATATAAGCTTAACAGTTCAAGTTTTGATGAAAATCTATTTAGAATAAATGGCAGAGTTGTTAGCGAGTATGTTTTAGATGAGGACGGCAATTATAAAAACTTTAACCCTTTCACTAACGGAACATATAAAAGAAGAATTAAAAAGAAAAAATAAGAGGTATCATGTCAATAGAATGTTTAAACCAAGCTTTAAAGATAAAAGGTCTTACACCTACTAAAAAATTCATACTTGTTATATTAGGTAATTATGCTGATGAGAAAGGTACTTGTTATCCTTCTTATCGCCACATAGCTGATATTATTGGTTTGAAAGATACTAAGGGCGTACAAAGAGCCATCAAAGAGTTTGAGGAAAAGGGTTATCTGAGCATACAGCACAGGGTGAATGATAAAGGTGCGTATACATCAAATAGATATCATCTTAATCTAGCAGTAGGCTCTCAAACCCCTAGGGGTGATGAAACCCTGAGGGAGGGGGTTCAAGAACCCTTTAATACAAAAGAAGATACAAAAACTAATACGAAACCTAATGATAATAATTATATTCATGAGTTTGAAATATTTTGGAAATACTATCCTAGAAAAATTGGAAAGTATCAAGCTAGTATATCTTTCGCAAAATATGATGAAAAACATTACTCAAAAATAATTTATGCAACTAAAGTTTTTGCACAAGAAAATATTAATACTGAGGAAAAATTTATACCACACCCCACAACATTTCTTAATCAACAAAGATATCTTGATTACTTGGGTAAACCTATAATTGATAAAAATTTAAATAATCTAGCAGGATAAACTATGAATATAAGTGAAACATTAATTGAAAACAGAATTAATCTTAAACATCAACAAGAGGGTAATCAAAAAGTTAAATGCCCACAATGTCAACCCCCTCATAACCCTAAAGACACACCCCTTTCTGTAACAATAAACTCAGATGGTGTAGTTTGGAATTGTCATCACTGTGAATGGAAAGGTGGAAGAAAAACAGGTGGACTGCACACACCATATAGAAAGAAGGAATACATAAAACCTAAAGAGCCTGTAGTCAGCAGTGATCAGTTTATGCTCAATTACTTTAAGAAAAGGGGTATCAGTGAACATGTCATCAAGGAATTTAAAATATTTAATGAAAACAATTGGATAGGTTTTCAGTATTTTGATGAAAATGGTTCTTTGGCTAATATCAAGTACAGAACAACGGAAAAACAATTTAGACAAACACCAAACACTAAATCCACCCTGTATAACTTTGATAGGATATGTAACTCAGATACTGTAATTTTCACTGAGGGTGAAATGGATGTCCTTTCATTAGCTGAGTGTGGTATTAATTATGGAACAACCCTACCCAATGGTGCACCAAAAGAATACAAGGGTGATGAAAATGATGCTAGGTATAAAGCACTTGAAAATTGCAAGTTGGTTGCCAAGAAAATAGTTTTATTCACAGATAATGATACAAGTGGAAAAGCCTTACATAAAGAACTGTTACATAGATTTGGAAAAGACATATGTTGGTTTGTAAAAACACCTGATAATTGCAAGGATGCAAATGATGTTTTAGTAAAACATGGCGCAATGAAACTCAGAGAGATAATAGAGGGTGCTGAACCATATCCGATTGAGGGTTTACACACTGCTAGAGACTATTATGATCAGATCAATGACTTATATGAGGGTAATTATGAAAAACCCATAGAGGTCGGCTTAGAGGGTCTTGACGAAATATATAAGCCAATGACTGGCACTTTTTGTGTCATTACTGGAATACCTAACCATGGTAAATCTGCATTCCTTGATCAATGCTTAATTAAACTAGCTGAAAATCATGGTTGGTCTTTTGCTTTGTTTTCACCTGAACATTCTACCTCTATGCATATTAGAAGATTATTACAGATGTATACTGGCAAATCATTTGATGAGGGTTATGGCAATAGAATGAGCAAAACTGAAATGGTCACAGCACTTGAATTTATACACAAACATTTTTATTTTATTGAAACAAAAGATGCCATACCCTCAATTGATTTAATTTTGAACATTGGTAAAAGTGCAATATATAAACATGGCATCAAGGGTTTGGTTATTGACCCATTTAACGAGGTATCAGCAATTAGAAGTGGGAACCAAAGAGAAGATGAGCATATAAGAGACTTTATTTCTTTATGTAAAAGATTCACAAGGATTTATGAAATATGTTGTTGGGTGATAGCTCATCCCACTAAACTGCCTAAAAGCCAAGACGGTTCTTACACACCACCGACTGCTTATGATATAAGTGGTGCTGCACATTGGCACAACCAAGCTGATGCAGTATTAACTGTTCATAGAGACTTTGATAACAACAGCACAAGAGTTATAACAAGGAAAATAAGAGAACAGGGGTTATACGGAAAAATTGGTGAAGCCAAGTTCACATATGATACAAGCAAACATATATTCAAAAAGTACGAAAATGAAGAAGATGACTGGGATGACTATGTCAGCAGATTCAAGGGTTGATGTAGGCACATATATCTAATGCTAATTGTTCGCTTTCTTCTTGAGTGTTGAGAGTGTGAATATTTAGATGTGTTGATAGTAATTTATTTTCTTTTATATTCCGTAATTTTGTAGCTCTGCCTTTTATAAATTTTTCGCTTTGATTATCACCTCTCAATTCGTGTCGTTTATTTAATGTATCTTCGTCATTTTCTAATAAAATAATTTTAGTCTTGTATTTATCTAACAAATCACAAAGATTTTTTTGCGTGAATAATCTGTCTCCTTCAAATATACAATGCCCTATTTTTTTTTGTATAAATTTTTCATAATCTTTTTGCACAGCCATTGATAATTTATCAGTGCCACCAAAAGTTTCTCCTTTTTTATAAACGCCTAATATATAAATATTATTTACTACATAACCTCTTAAAAGACCATATTTGAATATTTTTTTTGGATTAAGATTAAACATAACCTTTTCCATTAAAGTAGTTTTACCAGTCGCAGGCACACCCCCAATTGCTACACATTTCATTTTCATACTGTTTGATATTCCATACGACCTGTTGTTAAAAAATGGTCATACAAATTTTTTCTTATTGATTTGCTCATATATTGTTTTCTTGTTAAATTTTCTGATCTAGCATCCCAAAAAACATCCCAATCTACACCTGACCAACCATCATTTTCAACCTTGATTATTTCCTCGGCTTGTCTGTCTAAATAATAACCTAAATACCTTCCGTTAGTTTCCCTGTATATTTTTTTGTAACTGCACAAAAGAGTTTCCAATTCATAGAAATTAACCTCATGTGATATTTTTTGCATAATATTTGCTGCTTCATTTTCAAGGTACTCAATACAACTATGATGCAATTTTTTGTCTACCCAGTCGTCATGACCCAAAGCAAAACACAAACCGTTTCTATGTGATCTGCTGCCTGAATAGTCATCTAATTTTAGATTATCAGGATTGAGGTTTAAACCGACACATTGATTCAAAGTCTGCATGTAATACCATGTAGAATAACGACCAAATTTATGAAGATTATTTATTATTGTCTGCCACACAAACTCAAAAGAATTTTTTTCTAGAAGATTATCAAATCTATTTTTTTGTGTTCCTTCTGTATTTTTATATTGTATCCATTTTTTATAGCTTAAAAATTGTTCAGGCAAATGTCCTTTGTTCCATTTAGTATCAGTTTGGTATCTCAACCTATGATAATTTTTATCATTCCATATTTTTAATCTTGCATAATCAACAAGCTCAAAATCAGGAAACTCATTCCATATAACCCATGCAGTAGGCAGGTGATAGGTCGTTCCGTACAACCAACTTATCCAATATTTTTGTTCTATATTATGTTCAAACCTATCAAAAAGATAATTTAACAGCCACAAAGCAGAGTCACAGTCTTTATATTTCAATGACCAATCACACCAAAATATAAAACCTTCAAGTCTGTTTTCTTTAAGCCTGTAATCTTTGTTAGAATACTTCAACGCAACCACCACGACCTTTTCTGTGAACACAAGAATGAATAATCGGGTCTGTAATATCGTATATACCGTTTGAAAAATTATCGTCTACTATTCTAAACATAGACAATTGGGTGCCAGATTTTTGTCTCCCTAACATAGTGAATCCAATTTTTTTGTAAAAATTTACAGATTCAGGTTCAGACGAAACTCTAAAATATGAAGATTTTTCATACAATGCTTTTTTTAATGCGAATTGACACAAATATGCAGCTACGCCTTTTTTTCTATGTTTAAAAAAAGTGTGCAAAAGCTGTAGATTTGCAATTTTAGGTTCTTTTTTTGATACAGTTAATATTATTGCCCCTAACAACTCTTTATCATCGTAGACTCCGACACAATCTTTCCAATAATTACTCATGTCGGCTTTCGCTACGAATGTATTAGCGAATTTGTCTTCTTTTAGATTTGTGATGTTATGAATGAAAGTTTTTCTATTACAACGAGATAAATTCACGATTTTTCTCTCCTCTTGATTTATCATATTTAGTTGACAAATATCCTGCATATTGATCAGCGTCCCAAATCATAGGTGGAAAATCATAATCATATTTTTGACCAAATAAAATTTCATAAACGCTAGGACCGTCATTAAGTGCTGCATCTATAAATTTCTCAACAAACTTAAAAATATCGTGTGTTTGTTTTTCATCTATAGTTGCCCTAAAACATCTAAATTCTATTGTTGAAATATGTTTTAAAGAATATGTATTTATTGCATACCTGAAAGGTCTACCCATTGATACGCCATCTTTTCCTGCTGCATGCAATTTTATAAAATCATTAAAATTATTGGCTTTTGTTAAAATATTTTCGCAAATGTAGTCAGGCATCAATCTCCCCCCATCAAATTTGTGGTACATAGTTGCATTCTTATATTTTTTTAATTCAGGCGTATATTTAAATTTGTAAACATATTTAACGGTTGTCTCTTGGTTTTCTTGTATGTACAGAATTAATTTTTTTAAAGCATCTATATCTTTCGTTAAATTTGGTACATGTATGTGTACATGCGAATGTGCTGTTGTGCATACGCTTGGTTTATCGCCCTCATTTATAAACCAATCACGCAGCTCAATAATTTTTTTTACCTGTTCAATATAATTTTTGCTAGGACATGTGTTAATCTCTCCACCCATATTAGGTTCTAACCCTAAAGGGTCACAAGCCACATTTTTATATGGCTCATATATATTGATAACATCTGTTTCTGAATAATCCCATTTACCTAAATGAACAGGCAAAACTCTGTCTCTATTTATATCACCCCATTCGGCTTCATATCCATAACTGAAGTTTTTAGTATTGTAATTCATCTTGTTCCCCTAATTTTTTATTCAGCACTGGCTTTAATTTATTGTTTACCCTTTTAACTATATTGGCAGTGCTCGTTATTAAATAACCATTTGGCAAAGTGGTTTTATATAATGGTCTTTTGCCGTTTCTATAATATTTAATTTTTTTATTTGAGTGCAGTTCTATCACAGCCATGCTTGAATTTTTCCAAATATCTATAGGGTCTTTTTTCATTTCTACTGTGGCATTAATTAATTCAGTATCATTTTTAGTTTTAGTCTTTAAACCGTATAAAGAAAACCATTCTTCTGGAGCAGTTTGTGTGATCACACCATTATGTACTACCGAAAAATGATTATTAGTCTGTATGGGTTGGTTATGCTCTAAATCACTTGTTGAGTATCTGCAATGAGCTATTGAGTATAAATTACCATCTTCATTAATAAATTTATGAAACTCTGGATGTCTCTCAATGAATTTGTCTGCACTTACAGGCTCAATTATAGTGTGTATAGAATTACCTTTTACATAAGATAAACCAGTAGCATGTAAACCTCTAATTTTTGATTGTAAAATTATATTTTTATAAAATTCTAAATCACTGTGCATAGGTTTTTTTAGAAAAACACCAATAACACCGCACATTATTTTAAAGATTCGCCGACTTTTCTGTTTTTTGCTCTTTTTAATTCTGATTCAGCATCAAGACAATAATGCATATTTTTTCTATAATAACAAACCACACTAATTCTTTCGTATGCTAATTTAGCTTTGATTTCTGTATTTGCGTGATGTTCATGCACATTAAAAAAGCATACATCACCACTACGCACATCAAACGCTACTCTGTATCTAGGCAAAACAGTATAGCCACCTGTATAATTACCTGCTTCTAATACAGCTAAATTTCCTAATCCACCCTCAAAATCACCACCATCTATATGCAAAGCTGTCCTAAAATTTTTATTCACTGTTATGGTCGTAAAAACAGTATCTTTAATTAAAAAATCTTTATTAGTTTTTTCTGCCATCTCTTTTTGTGCTGCATATTTAGATGGACATGATTCTGAAAACAAATGGTCTATGTATTTAATATAAGGGTATGCTTTGGCGTATTGTTTAAAATTTTTTTCCATCCATGCAGTTTGTCTGCAAAAAGGAAATCTTGGGTTTCTATCAAAATAACCCACTAATCCAGAATTTACAGTATTAGCTCTATTTGTGTTGCTTAGTGTACCGTCTCTTTTTTTTATCCTGATTCTAGTTTTTGTTTTTGCACCAACATTTTGAGTGGCTTCGGTTTCTTGGCTGACTATACCACCTGCACTACCTCTATTATTTGTTGGTGTTGCTGCAGTCCTTAAACTTTCATATGCTCTTTTGCATAAATTAGTCGGTATTTTGTTTTTTCTGAAAAAAAATAGTGGCTGACCGTTTTCGTCATAAGCATCACAATCAGAATTTATTAAAATGTCGTAATCTTTTTCATCAACCCAATCACCTTCTTTTTTTCTTGATTCTTCTTTGGTGTAAAAAGGTTTTAGATTATAAGTTTTCATTTTCAACACATAACTCAACAGCTTTATATACAGCATCCGTTAAATTATCAATATCCCATTTTGTACGCAATTTTATTACCATATCTTGAAATAAAGGTTCATTGTTTTGATTTAAGAATAGACTGACCATACGGACATTGCTAGTTTGTATATTTTCTAATTCTTCAATATCATCTTCAATAATAAGCTCATCAGGTTCTTCAAAATCAAACATATCAGCTGTTATTTTTTCAATCTCTGAAAAATCAAAACCAGTCATATTAAGATCAAACTCAGTCATTGCTAGTTTTTCAAATTCAGAACTCAGTGCTTTGTTATCCCATTCTGAAAAATCTTGAGATTTATTATCCATAATCCTATATGCAGTTTTTTGTTCTTCTGTTAAACCAGTTGCTACATGAACAGGGACTTCTTTTATATTTAACAATTTAGCTGCACTCAACCTTGTGTGTCCTGCTAATATAATATTATTTTCATCTATCACTATAGGAACTTTCCAGCCATAATTTCTTATGCTGTCAGCTACTTTTTCAATAGATTTTTTGTTAACTCTTGGATTGTTCTCGTATAATTGAAGCTCCTCAACAGCCATTAAATCAACTTGATATTTCATTCAATCTCCTTTTTTTATATTTTATTGCATAAAAATCATTGGGAGATACTAACCCCCCAGTTACATCATGCAAAATAACCATCTCATTGTGCCTGGGTATTCTTGTTCCTAATATCCATTTAGCTAAAGTTCCTTGTGGTATTCGCACCCCTTTAGCCATTTCTATCTGATCAATAAATGACATCTGAGTGTAATTATTTTCTTTTAGGTATTGTTGTAATTTCATAATTTATATTCCAAATAGTATTATATGTTTTAATTAATATTTTGAACAGTCTAAATATAAATTAATACTTTATTTATTCCGAAAAGGGTTTATAATGATGTTACATAATAAAATGAGGTAATAAAATGACAGAAGATACAATCCAAATAACCAAAGAAGAAGCGTTTATCATTGAAAGGTGTATACATTATTTTGACAATGAAACAACCATTACTCAGGCTAGTTTAAATTTAAAAGCACATCAAGAAAAAGGCAATCAATATGAAATTGATGGTTTTAAAAGGTTAATTAAACGACTTAAAGAACAGGATAAAACTGCACAAAAAATATCTAAAAAAATAGAAGCCTTTTTACATGGTGAAGAAAATGAAGAATAATCCATTTGAAGTTCATGGCATACAGCACTTATCAGCTAGTGCCATAAATCAATTTATAACCAATCCTGCATCTTGGATTCTTAAGGTTAGTGGTCATAGAGGTATACCAAATCCTGCCATGTGGCGTGGTACTGTTATAGATGATGCTATATGCAAATCTTTTGAAAATGATTTATCTATAGAAAAAAAAATTCATAGATCAATTTCTAATTCAGAATATGATTTTGATGCTTTATATGAAAAACATAATGAAACTTTTAACTATGATGTAGATGCTGTAGATAAAGAAAAAAATAATTTACAAAGATATTTAGAAGTTGCTATACCATTTTATGCCAAGCTTGGAAAACCCCAAGAGTGTCAAAAAAGAATTGAAGTAGAATTTGAAGATATACCTGTGCCAATCATTGGGTATATTGATCTTCAATATGAGGGTGTTACTAGAGATATAAAGACCACTGGTCGGCTTATGTCTAAGATACCATCAACAATCTGTCGTCAGCTTAGTCTTTATGCCTATGCTGAAGATAGTGTTCCGTATGCTGATTTCATACATGTTACAAAAGCGAAAGCTGAAGTTGTATCTATTGAAATAACAGATATTGAAAAAAGAGTGGATGAATTGAAGAAAGCTGCATTGTCTATGATGAATGTACTTTCATATTCAGATGATATTAACCAAGTGGCAAGTTTGTTCTATCCTGATTTTGACGATTGGCGTTGGTCAAACCCAATAGACATAGCTGCTGCGAAAAAACTATGGAGAATAAAATGAGTGCTAATTACAAAGAAATTTGGGACACCTTAAACAAGGTGAGCATGGATAAAATAAAAGATAAAAAAGGTAAATTTGATTATCTCAGTTGGACTGATATGTGGCAAGAGATACACAAATACTTTCCTGAAGTAGATTATGAATTTAAAGAATTTGATAATCCAACTTATGGAACTATGGATTGTTTGGTATATCCTGATGGCTCTGCATCGGTACATTGCAAAGTTACAATCAAAGGCGTAACTAGAACTATGTGGTTAGCAGTTACTGACTACAATAACAATGCAAAGAAGGACTGGAATGTAGTTGATATTGCTAATACAAAAATGCGATGTCTAACTAAATGTATGTCTATGTTTGGACTAGGTGCACACATATATAGAGGTGAGGATTTAGAGGATAGGGTTGAAACTGAAGAAATAAAAACCAACACTTCTAATCAACAAAAAACAAATGCCTTCATATTAAAACGACTTGATAGTGATGAAGTCTCTATAGATGAAACTCCTGTGTATTTCATACAATCTATTAGAGTTCAAATGGGGTTGCTCAATGATGAACAACGCAAAGAATTGTTTTCATTGAATTCAAATGAGATAGAAAGAGCATATCTTTCAATTCAAGATAAAGATGTGACCCTAAAACAATCATATGAAAAAATGGTGGACTTGTATGCCTAAATTAACTTTGAATGATTGTGTGTATCTTTGTATGCGTGATAATGGTTGGTGGACTTTTTGGAAGCTACAACAAAAAATAAAAGACAAGACAGGTGTTTTTTATGGAGAACCATCTATCAGTGCTGCGATTAGAGATTTAAGAAAAGAACCCCAAAGAAAAAAATATAACCTTGCAAACTTTGGGGAAGTGGTTGAAAAAAGAAAAATGTTCAATAGCAAAGGTTTTGAATATAAATTAATAGGAGAAAAAAATGGAAGATAAACAGTATGATGATGAAAAAAAAGGCTACTTGTGGCATGAGAATGATGCAACAATAGAAAGAAAAGGTAGCTTTGTTATCAATGGCGAAAAAAAATATGGTGCTATTGTCAAAAGTTTTAGCAAACAAGGTCAGCCTAAATATGAGATGATGATGTCCATAGGCTTGATGCACTTAAACACAGATAAAACTAATGATAGAACTCCTGATATGGGTGGAAAAGTAACCATTGATGGAGTGATTTATAAGTTAGGTTGTTGGGCAAAAGAAACAAGCAATGGAAATCCATTTACAAGCCTTGGGTTTCGTGAAGTTCAGGAAGATGAAAATAACTCAGATTCAGAAATAGCAAAAAAGATACCTTTTTAAATTGCCACAAAAAACTTTCAAGGACGGCAAACATCTTGCATGGATAAGAACATTGCCCTGTCTGTTATGTAAAGCAGGTTATTATTCTCATTCTAAAGAGGTACAAGCACATCACTTGTTAAAGCCTTATGACGGAGTGCGTGGTATGTCTTTAAAAGCCAATGATAGAAATGCTATACCTTTATGCGTACATCATCATGCACAGCTTCACACGAAGTTTGGTGACGAATATAAGTTCTTTACTAGTTATGGCTTACCTGAAGATTTTGGTAAAGTTTGGGCAAAAAAATTATGGGAAAAAAAATCAATGTCAGACATCCAAGAGGACAACAATTTACCCTTTTAAAAATATATAAATAATTCCAAAAAGGGTTTACATATTGCAGAAAATAAGCAATAATGAACTCATATTAATTGATAAACGCCCTAAAAAGCGAGGAGAAAAAAAATGATAAACTTCCAAACCAAAAGAGAATACACTGGTGGAAACCTAGACATACTTGCAGAAGCAGGTTACTCAGAAGATGATTATGTTCTTACTTTTAAACAAGCTATGAATGTATTCAAGGTAACTGGCGACATGCTGAAAGGTCTTAAAGGTTTAGGCACTTCGTTGTTCTTTTACAAAGAAGAAATCAATCAAGAAACTGGCGAAAAAGAAAAAGTCAGAAGATACTTTACTGTGTTCAATGTCAAAGATGTTGAAAGGGTTATCCAAGAAAACAAATTAACCAAGGAAGCAGCTTAATAGCTGCTTCTTTTATGGAGTATAAAATGAAAAAAATACAAGCAATATTAATAGACCCCTTTGACCAAAGCTTATCTTACATAGATATTGGTGAATCTAATCTTGATGATTATTACAAAGCAATGCAATGCAGTTGTTTTGATATAGTGCCACTTGGTGGTGGCGTCATTATGTATGTAGATGATGAGGGTCTACTTAAAGACAACATGTACTTTAAGCTAGGTGCAGCAAACTATTGTGGTAGATCAATACTTGCCAACGAAACGGATGATGGTGGTACTACTGACTGTATGTTAACCATAGAACAAGTTGCAGAAAAACTAGAATGGTTGCCTGAGGGTCATAGAGAAGAACCATTTATGAAGTTCATACCATACAATTAATAGGAGTAATTATGTTTATATATAGTAAAGAAAAAATGCAAGATCTTGACCAATCAATTGATGAGAGATTGGTTTGGGAATATCTTTCATGTAGAAATGATATTCAAAACTCATTTATATCTGAGGGACATGCCACTAAAGAAAATGTTGAAGAATTATTCAAAGAATACATATCTTTAAAAATACAGGAGAATCAAAATGAACAACACTGTATATGATGTTTACCAATTTTTCTTTCACATAGGGAGATATGGAGAGCATAAAAAAATAGCAACTTACAATAAAAAAATAGATGCTGAAAGAAGAGTAGATCAAATATGGTCTACTGGTCAAACTGCTTCTTATAAATCTAGAGAGGTAGAAAATGTCAGATATAAGTAAGACTGGAGTTGTCATAAGAATACCCAAAGAAACAAGTGATATTCTTGCTATATTAAAAAAAATGACTGGTATATCTAAATATAAAATTACTGCTATTGCTGTTCAACAATTTTACGATCAGAATCAAAAAATGATAGAAGAACTTTCTTTGTTAAAAAGTAAATCACAAGTCATACAAAAAATATTCAATGATAATATTAAATAAATTAAATGGAGATAAAATGAGCAATGACGAGTTCAAAGATATGTCACCCTTGGAACGCAAGGTGGCTAAGTTATCAATCAAGTATCAAACAGACTTTATGAGTATGCCTATTCATGAAGTAGCAGATATTTTAACCTTAAAAGATTGGCATGATCTTCAAGAATTTATGAAGAACGGATGCAGGGAAAGGGTATTGCATTGAATGATACTAAAACAAAAAAATGTGTAGATTATTTGGGTCAATGTGGTGGTGATGTAGAATATTATGAATACTACGAAGATGGCAGGTGGTGGCATGGTCACGAATGCTCTGACTGTGGTGAAATACAAAGTGGATAAGGGGATTATATGAATTATTTATTTTGGCTAATATTGCCAGTTGCAATTTGGTGCATGGCTTGGATTATTATTGATTTTATAGTCAATGAGAACACGGCTAATGAGTTAGAGGACATAATTAACTGTAAGTGGGGTAAAGATAATGACTATTGAATTAATAATATTTGAACTAGCGAGAGCAATAGGTTTACTACTTTGTATAGTTTTACCTGCATATGCTTTTGGTAAATCTGACATAGACGAGGAAATGTAAATGTTTATATTTAGAGAAACATTTTGGAATACAGAATATTGGCAAGAACATGGTTTAGAGTATTGGTTGGATTACCTATTTGTTGAAAGTGTGCAATGGCAAATACTTGTACCTTCTTTTTTGTTGGGTATAAGCTTGTCTTTGGTTATTTATAAATCAATAAAAATGTGGAGAATAAAAAGTGATAGTTAGGGGAGTAAAAATACCGAAGCATCTTCAACATCTGCCTAGGGCAAATATCATAAATCTCTTAATATTGTTTAAATGAACTCATACTGTTACTCCGTCTTTTGTTTATCATAGAGTCACTAAGGTAACTAAGGGCGAGAGATTCAGCCTTATTGGATGGTATGAAGGTGCTGACTGGATTTAGATTATTTTTCGCTTGAATATTTAATATTAAGTCCTGACAAAGTGCAGAGTCGGTTTTTTTCATCAATGCCTTTATCTGTGAGTTGAAAAGTATTATCAACCTTTTCTACAAAACCATGCCGTATGACATCCTCTAGCATCTCCTGTGGCGTTT
>Ga0115572_10002125_pt1 | contig 15927 bp, 21 predicted proteins | sample COGITO_mtgs_1206_FD_88681 | JGI IMG/M metagenome (GOLD analysis project Ga0115572, IMG submission 88681) | Pelagic marine microbial communities from North Sea - COGITO_mtgs_120607 | ecosystem: Environmental > Aquatic > Marine > Epipelagic | place: Germany:Helgoland, sampling site Kabeltonne... | reverse complement strand
GCGATTTTGATGTAGAGTGCGGCGCTGACGACTCTCCACTAAAAACGCAAGTAAAAGCATGGCAACGCAATGGTGACGACTTAGTCAGCGGTTACGCCATTTCACACGCACCGGCAGCTGATGTTATGGCGCTAATTGATCAGGCTATGGACCAAGATGTAAGCCCAGAAATCATTGTTATTTGTACACCTGTGACGGGTAAAGCAGACATTGAAAGCTATCAAGCTAAAGCGCTTGAAATTCTATCAAGCCTTGCGCGTCGCGTTCGTTTTTTGCTGGCTGCACCTGGCTTAACCGAAGGGCAAAATTGGTCTGATTTAGTCACTGCATTACAGCCATTAACTGATGGGGTAGTCGGGGATCGTGTCGCTGCCGTGCCATTACTGTTTGGTGATGAATTGGGCGCTGTCACGGGGCGTTTATGTAAACGTTCAGTCACCATTGCTGATAGTCCAATGCGTGTACTGACGGGCGCAATGTCGCTTATGTCATTGCCAACCGATGCAGCAGGCAACCCGCTCACCAACTCAACCACCGCCGCACTTGATGCACTGCGCTTTAGTTGCACCCAGTTTTACCCTGATTTTGACGGCGTTTATTTTGGTGATGTAAACATGCTTGATGCCGAGGGCGGTGATTATCAAGAAATTGAGAATGGTCGCATTGTCGATATGGCAGCACGCGCGGTGCGCATTATAGCCATTCAAAATATTAAAAACCGCCGCTTAAATAACAGCACCACGGGTACTGAATACGGCAAACGTGAAATGAGTAGACCACTTCGAATCATGGCTCGCTCAGTCAACATTGGCGCTGATAAGTTCCCAGGTTTAATTGAGCCACCAAAAGATGACAGCATCAGTATTACGTGGCTTGACAGCAAAACAGTTCAAATAATGATGAAAGTGACGCCTTACGACTCACCCAACACCATTATTGTGGGCATCATGCTAAATGCACAAGGTAAGGAGTAAGCAGCATGCAAAAAGTATTAGGCGGTAAAGACTTCGATATTTTCATTGGTGGCTCAATGGTGCACGTCAAGGAAGCTACGGTAAAGATCACTGATGGCCGCGTAGCAAAAACAGTGCGCGGCGTCCCTAAAGGATTTATTGATGGGCCAGTTTCAGGCGAAGTAACGCTAAAGCTTGATCATGAAAACTGGTTACTCGTTCAAGCGCAAGCAGAAAGTGCTGGCAGCTGGAAAGGCATAGAACCATTCGACGTGGCATTTAACGCCGAAGTGACCGCCGGTAAAAAGAACATTGAAGCATTTGGTTGCTTGCCACAGCTAGAAGACCTACTTGATCTGAAAGCGGAAGGTGGCGAAGAAGATACCACATCAATTAAGTGTCCGATTACCAGTCCTGACTTTGTAAAAATCAATGGCGTGCCGTACCTAACCGATGACGAAGTGAGAGACTTGTAATGAGCAAAGCCGTTCGTAAACTCACTGCCACAACACTATTAAGCACTTTGCAAGCATGTGGGCATACAGTATTTGAGGGCGAATTAAACCTAAATATCATAGGTATTCGCCATGCAAATACCCGCGCCAACACCTTTAATGATGCAATATGTGTGTTGTATCAGCAAGGTGGGCAGTGGCAGTTAATGCAGTTTAAAGCCACAACCGATGCGGGTATTTACTGGCGTAAACACCCAGTGAACATAGACGGCACAGCAGTGCTTATTGCAGGGCAGCATAAAAGTTTATGGACGTTGGGTTATCACCAGGGCAAGTACCGCGCCCTTGTTCAACATAAACCGGTTGTTGTCCTGCGTGACAACAACCAAGACACCGAGTTAGACACGGACGTCACACCAGAGGCTCAACTTCAGCAAGGTTACTTTGGGATTAATTGCCACCGTGCCAGCGCAATCACCACATCAACCCAAGTTGATAAATGGTCTGCCGGTTGCCAGGTATTTGCAAACCCAAATGACTTTGATGAGTTTATTGCCTTATGTGAGCAATCAGCTGCCAAGTATGGCCCTTATTTTACATATACCTTGCTAGACCAAGCAGACATTAAAGAGAGTAAATAATCATGGCGTTTGAGAAACAAATCACAATAGAAACACCAGTAGGCGAAATCACATTTAACGTAAATGGCGCCGACTACAACAAATACATTAATTCGACTCAGCCGAACAACAAAGTGCAGCCTGCCACTAACTTTGTTCTAAACACAGTGGTTGAAGCGGACGCTAAAAAACTCAAAGAGTTAGTACAGCAACCGGGTGCCGCGTTGTTTTTAGTGGGTGCCATTGTTGAAGAATACCAACCCGAGTTTAATTTTACGGTAAAAAAATCGAAAGCCGAGCCAAGCAAATAGGCAAAAGCAGGCTCGATCAGTTACTGGCATACCATGCTAAATATTTTGCTGGTATGCCAGTTACCAACGAGAGCTTGGCGCAGGCGCTATATCTTCATACCAGCGAACAAGAAAACTTTGTAACCGCCGTAAACAACGGCATTTGCACAGCACTAGGCGGCGAATAATTAATGGCAACACTCAGCAAGTTAGACAAGCTTACTTATTCAATCGGCATCATCGACAAGGTGACGGGGCCGGTTAATAAAGTCATGGCTAAAATTAATCAGCTGAGCCAGCAAACCGCCGCCGCACAAGACCAAATGATGCGCGGTGCAACCACGGCCGCCGCCAGTGGTTATGCGCTCGCTAAATCACTTGCCCCATCAATTGATCACGTAGCGGCTTTGGGCGAAGTGCAATCGCTCGGCGTTGCTGACGATGCACTACAAAAACTCACTAAAACATCGTATGAGTTTGGCTTCCAGTTTGGGGGTAATTCTGCCGAGTTTGTTCGTAGTGCCTACGATATTCAGTCCGCCATTGCGGGTTTAAGTGGTGATGAACTATCCGAGTTCACTAAAACATCGAACATGTTAGCGGTAGCCACAAAAGCCGATGCTGGCACTATCACCAGCTACATGGGCACCATGTATGGCATATTTGAACAAACCGCCAATAAAATGGGTAAGTCTAATTGGGTAAATCAAATTGCAGGGCAAACGGCCACCGCTGTGCAGTTATACAAAACTACCGGCTCAGAAATGGAAGCCGCGTTTTCAAACCTTGGCGCAACAGCTACCAATATTGGTTTAAGTTCAGCACAACAATTTGCTCTAGTGGGTGAGCTGCAACTGGTTGCTAAATCAGGGTCGGTGGCAGGTACGCAAGCGGCATCGTTATTACAAGGAATCGGTAAGGCACAAGATGCATTAGGCATAGAGCTAACAGCAGATAATGGCGACATGCTTGCCATCGATGTCGTGCTAGGACGAATTAATGAGCGGTTATCATCACTCGGTTCTGTGGCGCGTGGCGATGTACTTACCCAAATATTTGGTAAACAAGGTGCAAAAGCGGTTGATGTGCTCAGCACCAAAGTCGATAAGTTAAAAGACGGTATTAACGTTTTTGAAAACGTACAAGACAGTTCAAAAGCTGCAGAAATGGCGAACATTATTGCCAGCCCATGGGACAGGTTAGGCGGTTCGTTTAATGCTGCAGCAACTGCAACGGGTAATCGTTTATTACCAGTGGTTGAGCCGTTCGTTGAAATCATGGCAGCAGGCTTTGCCTATATCGTGTCGTTAACAGAGCGATTCCCCATGCTATCCAGTGTTATTGCAACGTTGGTTGTTGGCATTGTTGCGTTGATCACGGTGTATGGGCTGGTCATATTCACCATGGGCTTATACAAAATGGCGATGGTTTCAACAGCCGCAATAACCTCCGGGGTTACGGTGCTAACCAAACTGTGGCAAGCATCATTAATCGCATTACGTGTGCTGGGATTTTTATCACTCATTGCCACCGTTGGTGCAGCAACTATTGCATTTGGTGCGTTTAAAGCGGTCATGCTCGCAGTTAAAGCCGCAACGTGGTTGTTTAATGCTGCGCTTTGGGCAAACCCAATTACATGGGTGGTGGCAGGTGTTATGGCATTAGTTGCCGTTGTTGGGGCACTTATCTATTACTGGGATGACTTAATGGCTGCATTTCAAAATACCGCATGGGGCAAAGTGCTAATAGCAGTGTTTGATAGTGTGAAAGCGGCCTTTAATGGGGTGATTGACAGCGTAAAGTGGGTTCTCGAAAAGCTAGGTCTTATTGACGATACCGAAGCTAAGCTAAAAACAGAAGCGCTTACAACTCACGAAAACATTAACCATGCTCAGCCTAACAATTTAGTGATGCAAAATGCCGATCAGGCCTTTAGCCGCGACTATGGCCAAAGCGTTATCAATAAAGCCGCACAAGTGCCAATCAGTACAACTAATGATTTTACTAACGCTGCGAACTCGCCTGTATTTAGTCGCACACAAACGCAACTCACCAGTATTAATACGAGTGCAGGGCAATTAAATGCATTCCCTACGGCTAAAACAGATCAGGCAATTACCAACGCAGCCAATACCAGTGCATACAAGGTCGAGCAATTAAGCACTGAACAGCAACAAAGCAGCAGTTATAAAGCAAAGGTACAAAAGTCAGCGTTTCTACAAAACCTCACTAACAACAGCAACAGTACTAAAAACAATAATCAAAGCGATAACAGCAAGCGCGTGTATATCGATAATTTAACGGTTAAGTCTGACGACCCAATTAACAGCTTTGAACAAATGATGGAGCTTGCAGGCTAATGGCAATGGTAAATATTGATTTAAACATTATAGATAACGACATAGCGCTAGATAGTTTTGCTGTACCTAGTCAGTTAACCAATAGTGACGTAATAGCACAAGACGTAAAACACCGCATCATTGAAAGCGGCAAAGTAACGGAGCTCATCGGGCTACGTAATAAAAACATCGTTGCAAAAACTTTAACTGAAATAGAGCTGATCGTAGAGCAAGACGAACGGTTAGTACCTGGCACCATAAAAGTGATCAGGCAAGCAACGGGTGAAATAAGCGTAACCGCTAAAACGATTGATGGGGCTATCTAATGGATTACACCACCTTATTTAAACAAGAACTGCAAGCGGCAGGTATTCCGGTAAACCGCGAAGAACTGCAAGCACTGTGGCAAAAGCATGTAGATCAGGGTGAATTTACGGTAAGTAACACTAGTACGTTTAGCCCCTTTTTTCGTTTACAAAAATCAATCATGGTAGAGCCGGCTGAGCAACTAATACAAAGTTTGATCACCCAAGTTATGCCGAACTCGTTTGTTATGCTTGCAGGCGGTGAATGGCTGAAGCAACACGGCGAGTCACGTAAAACACCAAAGCTACCTGCAGTTAAAGCGCAAGGGGTTGTTGAATTTACTCGAACGGATATGGATACTGAGCTTGTTATACCTGCAGGTACAGTCATTGAGAGCTTGCCAATTAACGGCCAAGTGTATCGTGTGTTTACCTTGTACGACCAAACCTTTGCTGTAGGCGAGTCCAATCACAACATACCGGTACAAGCCGAGCAAACAGGCCAAAATTACAACTTAGCTGCCGGCTATTACGTACGTGTAATTTCAGACATTGAAAACTTAACGGCAACAAACAATGCTAACTGGCTGACAAGAGCAGGCCAAGATATTGAAACCGACGATAACTACCGCTTGCGTATACGTGATGCGTTTTCATCATTAGGCAGCTATCACGTTGATGCAGTTTACCGCTCTATTATTTCAGCGTTCACGGGCATATCGGTGGATAACATTGTATTTGAGAAAAACGCCCCTCGGGGTCCAGGCAGTGCCAACGCCTACGTATTTTTAAACGTAGGTGAAATAAGTCCAGCGTTACTCAATCAAATAAACAATCACATAGCTGCAGGTAACCATGGCAGTGGTGACGATTTGCAAGTATTTGCAATTAACACACAGCCACAAAATATTGTGGCTAACTATCAACAACACCCCAATACCCAAAACCGCAGTGCCGATATAGAGCAATTTATACGTGCAGCGTTTAGGCAAAATGCGGCTTATAAAAACGTAACTAATTGCAAACCAAACGAGTTATTTAGCTTTAGCCAGCTAGCTACCGAGTTACATACCCAATTTAGTGAGCTTAAAACAATCCGTTTTGAAAATGCAGATATTAACTGCGAGCTATGGTTACCCACAATTAATACAGTAGCGTTAAATAATGAGTGATCTAACACCGCAACTGCCTATTTGGCTAACAGAGAAAAATGTCACAGCGCTTGCAAAAGTTGCCCAAAGTTATTGGCAAGAAATAGAAAGCTACTTGTTTTGGTGGTTAGAGCAACAACACAGCGAAAACGCACAAACAGCCATATTAGATTTATTGGCATGGGAGCGTGGCATCAATCGCTTACCCGATGAAGCATTAGAGCTTTACGGCCTTCGTGTAAAACACGCGTTCGCTAATGCCACTGATGCCGGCTCAAATTTAGGCATGGAACAAATATTTAAACGCCTTGGCTTTGGCTTTATTCAAGTAAACGAACGCGTTCCCGGCTTTGATTGGGACATGGTAGAAATTGCCATGTTAGAGGATGAGTTTAGCGGCAAAGAGCAGCTAGTAAGCGAAATAATAAAACAATACGGCCGCACATGTCGCCGTTATTACCTAACCGCATTAACGGCAGTAACCACCACAAATGCCAGTGGGCTAATTGAATTTGATAAAGAGGTGATAGGGTGAGCCAATTACAAATAACGAACGCGGGGTTAGATTACCGCAACGCCGTATTTGCAGGCGACGAAGTGCAAAACATCACACATTTTGTGTTTGCCAACATTAACGGCCAAGACGAAAACGCGCCTATTGATCCTAATACAGCAATACCCGCAAATATTGTGCATAGTGAGCCGGTTAAGGCTGTATCTAAAGTAGATGGTAACGCCATTGTTATAAGCGCGGTACTTGGTTATGACATTGGTGATTTTGAATATAACTGGTACGGCGTAGTGGCAACCAAAGCAAACAACGAGCAAGTACTTATTGCTGTAGTCACCACGGCCATGCAAACCAAAACCCAAACACAAGACATTGTGGTAGGGAATTACAGCGTAAAAAGTGTGGTTTGGCGCAGTCAAAATATTGCAGAGCAGTTAAATATCACACTCAGCGCATTACCCTGGCAGGTACAGGAAGGTGAGTTTGTAAGCGCGGCTGATTTTGATGTACATACGCATGAGCAGTACTTACAAAAAACTGAGTTTAACGCGCTATTAGAGTTTGTTACCCAGCCAACGATCACGTTGTTTAATCGCCATAACATTACTGATAGCAGCCAATATTCATCGCCGCTTGTAGGTGTTGATGATGCACCGCTAAAAGGTAATGAGTGGTTTTCAGTGCGCGCAAGTAGTGGTGAGCCAGTTATAAAACAAGCTAACGCTGATGAAACAACAGCTAAGTTTAAACGCTTAGCCGATGGTGCAATTGATACTCAAGTAACCATAGTGGTTGATGATAAAAACGAGCGTGTATTTGTGTATAACGTCGTTGAAAATGTATGGGAGTTTTAAATGGATAGCTTAGTGAGTAATAGCTCAGCACTGAGCATTGGTGATGTTGTGCTGACATACAACAAAAAAACACCAACGGGAAACGAGTTATTAGAAATGGATGGCTCTGCACTTGATGAGCTAAAATACCCATTGCTTGCAGCCGTCTTAGGTAGCAAAGAGCAACTGTTAGGGGCACTTCCGATTACATCTACAACCGCTACGGGTGTTGATCAATCTGATGATGGTGAACACTGTTATTTAGCGTTAGGGGCTAGCCTTTATAAGTACACGCGCTCTGTGGATTCTTACACGCTTATAAATAGCGGAATTGGTGGCGCATCGGGTGAGGTTGTTTGTAGTGCAGATGGGCGTTATGTTGTTTATTGCTCGGGCATAACGACTTCACAAGTTGCTAATTGCTAAGCCTATATTTATATATCAAACGACTATGGGCAAACATTCACATTAACTAAAACAATGTCATTAACCACATACTCTCCTGGGTTCTCAGTTGCTACTTTATTTATGTCTAGAAATGGTCAGAACGTAGTTGTTTTAGCTAATGACGCGCACGGTGGAATAATCAATGTCTCAACAAATTATGGGGCTAGTTGGACTACGACCGTTAAACCCAATGGAATAAGTGGGCCTTATGAGTCCTTTTCAATTTGTGCAACGGAAGATGTAAGCAAAATATGGACTAAACAATACAACACAACTAATGACGCATCGAAAATTATTGAGTCAATAGATGGTGGCGCTACATGGACAGACTCTAATGATTTAGATGGCGGTATAGATGTGGTCAGAATAGACCCTTACAACAACAATAATTTAATCGCATATCGATATAATTCAATCTCAGCATTTAAAGTAAGTAATGATGGTGGTGTTACATGGCAAAGGCTAAGTATACCCAGCGCTATTACAAGGCTTAGAATTGCAACTATTGATAGAGGGGCTATTTTCGTATACGGGGAAGTAACCAGTACAGATTATCGCTTTTATACATCTACAGATGGCGGTTTAACATGGGCAGAAAACGAGTTACCAGTTAACATTTGGCGTTTTGCATTTAAGCCCAAAAGAGTTGACGGTTCGCCTTTATATTTTGTTCAAAGCAATACATTACATGAAGCTCAGTATAGTTCGCTATGTAAGTTGCCAAAAGCCAACTTGCTGTCTGAGAGAATTGTTGCTGATGAGGTGGTGGTATGAAAGTTTTAATTAACTATTTTGATGTTGCGGGTACTTCTTCTTATCCCGATGAATACACACTTTTTTTAAATATGGAAAAAGTATTATTTAACAATAAAGAGTTTTGGCTTTGTGATTACAAAGGTAGCAAGCCTATTTCAAGTCTTGAAACAGAAGCTTATTTAGCAAGCATTGACCCTACAAATAAACAGCTAATACCTGTCATTATCGATAATGTGGCAGGTCAGCTTGATGACTACATAAATGTTGAAAACGAATACACTGTGCCGCAATTAAGTGACGCGGTTATAGCTACAGGGCAATTAGCGATTCCTGATCGTAAGTTTAAAGTGCCCTTTAAGCGTGTTGATACTGGCCGTGTTCAGTTAATGCCGGCCGAAGTGGTAAGCGGTGTATTTACCTTGCCGCTTAAGTTTGAAACTAACGGCGTGTGGATTGTTAACCAAGCGCTTATTAACTCTGATTATGAGCAAGATGTTTTTGCATTAACAGAGCGTCGGTTCTCTGTGATTTAGGGGGCAGCCATGCAAATTAAACTTAATTTTATTAGTGCAGGAAAAGCGCAATTGCTAGAGCCATTAAAAACTCAGTTTGGTGAAGTGCACCGCTTTTTTGTAACTGATGGATTTACTTTACCGTGGTTTGTACGTTGGTTTCATAACCCATTTGGCAAAGGTTTACTTGCTGCAATATGGCACGACTTTGCATTAAAAACAGGGCGTAAAAAAGCACATTATGAGTTTTTTGTGTTGCTTAAAAGTGAAGATGTAGCACTTTGGAAGGCTTACCCTATGTGGTTTTTTGTGTGGGCCTACGACCAGTTTAATAAGCTGCTTTCTTTTTTAAGGTAATGCCATGCAAGTACCTAACTCGTTTAATACCCAAAGTAGGGAAGCGTTAAACACAGCCTGTACGCAGTTACATGTTATTGCACTTAATAGTTACCAAACACCCAGTTCAATAACCGCCGCAGCGGGTAGCGAATTACTGGCAACAGCCATAAAAGACGCCACACGCCAGCAACGGCCAAGCGCGTTTAATGCAGTAATACTCAGTTGCAGTGCAAGCAGCCCCGCAAAGCTTGTAAGCTTATTAAGTGAGTTTAACCAGCATTGCCCATTAGCGGTGTTTACCCATGCAGCCGATCATGCGTTGAGCTTATCAACACTCGACACCGATAAAATGCGCCTGCCAACAACAGAGCAATCAATAGAGTGGCAGCACGTTAATGATTGTCGTGCCGTGCCTGCACTCGCAAAAGCATTTAACGATAAAAGCTTAGCACTGGTAAGTAATGAAGGCATAAACCTAATAACCGATATTAATACGGCCCTAAACGAAACAGCGCAATTAAAGGCACAGCGGGATCAGCGTTTAACGAACACACTATTTAGGGCAACGGCTAATTTAACCGTGACTAGCAGCAATGCACAAAGTGCCCGCGCATTGGCACAACAAATACAAACACTCGGCAATAACAATAAGCATTGGGCCTACTGCGCATTTGTTGGCAGTAGCGACAATATAAATACCATTAAAGAGCTATTTGCATGATCACACTAAACAGCTGGCAAGTGCCAGGTTATGAAACCCGTATTAACTGCGGTATTAAATTACCCAGCGAAGACTTAAGCGGGTTTGGCTCGTTTACCCTTTCAAGTGATAAAGGCATAAAGCCTGGCGTGGTATCGGTTAGCACAAAAATTCCCTTTGTTGATGCAAGCGAACTGGCCGAGCTTATTACCCGAGCAAAACAGGTAGACGAAAACGGCGCAAGAACCGTGATCACTATTAATAGCCAAGTAACCGAAGCGTATAAAATACGTAAAGCCAAATTCGATAGCGATATAAAAGCCACCGAGTTGGAAGAAGTAAAAGCGTGGCAAGTAACTTTTAAGCTGGTAGAAGTGCTTTCAACAGCAGAGCGAACCCAGCAACAACTTGACGGCAAAGCAAAAGAAAACAGCCAAACCCAAGCGGTAAACGGCCACGAAACAGTGCAAACCGCATTCGAGCAAAGCGAGGGGCCATGAGCAGTAACAGACTAATTAAAATACTCAGCATTGGTGGTGTTCAAGTTACTAACTTAGTTAGTGACAACACCCAACTTGATTTATACAGCACAGGCCGAGCAAGTTTTGTTGTTGTTGCAGAGCAAGAGCCACAAGGCTTAGTTGAGTTACACATAGGCTACGCTATTGATGCTATGCAGCCGTATTTTTTAGGTGTAATTGAAGCAAAACATCAAAGCAATGGCCGCTGGTTTTTAACCTGCCGCGAACTCATAGGCGCATTATCGTTTGCACATAACTTTGCTATTCGCCACGCCACCTTTGTTAATGTGTGCGATCAGCTAAGCAGTATGGGTATTGAGTTTATTTACCCTGATAGTGATTACACAAAAACACCCGTGCCCGCATTTTATCATCAGGGCACCGGCATTGAAGCACTGCGCCAATGCGCTCAGGTATTTAGCATTCCCAATTTTATATTTCAGCAACGCCCCGATGGCAAAGTATATGCCGGCAGCTGGCACGACTCACGTTGGCCACAAACCGAGATAATCGACTTTGAAGAGCACCCAATAAAAGCAACCAATGCAAACACAGGTTCAATTATTGTCATACCAAAACTAAGACCAGGCATAAAATTAAATGGCCGCTTCATAACCGAAGTAACATTAAGTGAAAACAAACAGGTGATCAGATGGTCAAAAACGCTGTAAAGCGCTTAATACTGCGCTACTTTCCAGAGCTTGGGCAGCGCAAGCATTTACCGCAGCTAGCGCGTATTGAGCGTATTTACGACATACCCAGCACCTCAACAATTAGCAGCGCATTTAAACCGCTAAAAGCCGCCGACGTGCAATTGCTCGACCCACAAACCGCCGAGCCTTTAGCCGTGCCTATCTTTCAGCAAGTAACACTTGGCACAGGGCAAGCGCCTGATCATGGGTTAATGAACGAACCCTCACCAGGCATGCATTGTTTAATACAATATATCGACGGCCTAAACAGCCACCCCGTGATCACCAGCTTATTGCCATGGCAAAGCTTAGTGCCAGAGCACAAACGCACCGACGTAACACTACAGCAAAACAGCCGCAGCAAACTACAAGGCCGCGACGGCAACTGGCACACTGCAACCGACGGTGACATAACCCAAACAAGTGATAGCAGCAAAGTTAAATCGCGCAACCGCGAAGAAATTTACCACCAACGCAGCACCAATATAGCTACGCACGACACGATAAAAATAGACGGCAACCAAGTTAACGAAGTAATGGGCGCCCTAAAAACTGTTGTGGGTGAAAAAGCATTAATCGTCGCTTTAGAAGGGCTATTACTGGGCAGTAAAAAACAGGTTGATATTCAAGCCAGCGAAAACATGAGCTTCACCACACTCAAAACTCTACATGCCAAAGCCAACGAACTGGCAAAAGTAGAAGGTAAAACAGTGTGGTTGGGTGACAGCTCAGTAAACGTAGCTCAGGTTCTCCTTGATTTAATAAGCCTGGTTGAACAAATGAACCAGACCTTATCAACGCATACACATAATTCACCACTACCAACCCCAACTGAAAAAGCTAACTTCGTGAGTTATAAAAATGAGGCTAAAGGGCTAAACGGAAAATTAGAGCCCATAGTTGAATAGTTAAGTCTTTAGTTATAGTAATATCTTAGGTAATTTGTTAAAAATGTATAAAGATATAATTGAGCGCTACATAAGCATGCGTTATTTTGACTATGAAATTGTTAGCCTTTCTCAATATTAAAAGGATTTATCGTGTCAATTCATAAAAAATCTAAAATAAAACAAGAGCGATTAGATAGTACCTTAAAAAAATATCAAGAAGCACTTGTCTGGCTTGAAAAAAAAGGGTTTAACGTAAAAAATAGCCGACTGGCTAAGTATGATAAAAGTTATCAAAAGTTGCTAGATAACTGGGGAAAAGAAACTTTTAAAGAGATTATTGAGAATAAGTCATATTCCAGCTCTGTTTATGAAGTTTATGAAGTGATTCAGATCCATCAAAGGCTGATTGAATTTGATAACAAAGATGTTAATGAGAGTATTAAAAAACTATTATCAGGTGTAGAACTATATGAAGAAGATGATTTAAAAATTAAACCATCTTCTGCACGCGATTTTTCGTTCGAATTATATATGGCAAGCTATTTTAAAAGAGCTGGTTATAGCTTGAGTTTTAATACAGTAGCCGATTTCAACGCATATGATAAAAAAGATTCATTTTTTGTTGAATGTAAGAGACCCGCTAAAGAAGAGACGTTTGGGAAAAATATAGAAAAAGCGCTCAAGCAGTCTGTAAAACGCTTTTTAAGTGATAGCAAGCGGTGCCAAAAAGGGATCGCGGCAATTGATATTTCGCATTTATTAAACCCGAGTCATGAATTTCAAGTGATAGCAAGCCTAAATAAAACTTCAGATTATTTAAGTGTTGCCGATGAAATTTACTCTCCAATGATAAAAGAACACTTTGATAAATATGGTGAAAACTGCGTAGCAGTTATTCTTAATTGGCGCCTTCCAATGTTACATATACCAAACCAACAACTAGGTTTATATAACAAGGTATTTAGTGTTCCTATATTCAACTCAAATTCTACCTCTGAAGAGGCATTTAAGAGAATGAGCCAAAAGTTAACGAACTCTGTCGGTACTTAAAAGCTACCCCTAAGTCATTTAGCAGCAAAAATCATCTTTGGCTTGTGTTCGTACCTAGCATATTTGAGATTAAGTTAATTTGCCGCTCATAGCAGCGGTGACAATATAATAAATCGGTTTTTAAGGAGTTAAGATGAAAAAACTAGTTAGTATTAGTTTAATTTTGTTAGTATCCGCTTGCGCAAATACATCAGGAGTTGTCCCTCTAGGCGATGATTCTTTTTTGATTTCAAGGTCTGAAAAAGGATTTGATGTTACAGGTTCTGCGGTAAAAGCTGATGCTATTAAAGAGGCTAATAAATATTGCGAGTCAAAAAATGAAGTTATTAAAATAATTAAGGTAACTCAAAAAGATATGGTTCCATTCAAATCAGATGCACAAGCTGAAATTGAATTTAAATGTATAGCTCGAATCTAAAGCCGTATAACAATCACCTAAGATTTATTCGTTTAATCAATTCTAAACTTGTCATAAAGTTTATGTGAAATCAGTTGCATACCTACCTGCTACAAGGAATTATATTATGTGGCCCTTCACTGGGGCCATTCATCAATTGATCAATTATCTCTAATGCGGTTGCTTCTATGATGAGGAGGTAATGGTGTGTATATATGTGTGTATAAAGATAAGTTTTATTTTCTTATATTCCTTATATATCAGCTTGTTATTGGTTTTTGCTCATAGTCGTGACAGTAGATTGTAGCTTGGTTTTCGTAGTATGTTGGTTCGCTCATTCTTTCTTTAAGCCCTATATATTCGTGGGTTTTATTTGCTTTTGTTATTTATTGTCTATTTTATAAAGCACTTTAATATTTGCATGGTGTGTATAAATTCGCGTATAAATTTTTTGCTAACTGTGTATAAAAAATTAAATGGCAATTAGTTAAACGAAAATAAGAAAGCTGCTAGGCAAAAATCAAACACCGTGTGTATTATCGCATAGAGACAATGTAAGTGTAAGTGTATCTGCCAAGAGGACTATCACTTAGCAATACCGTTGTCGTGTAGGTGCCAATCAGTATTTATTATACAAAGGCCGCTCCTTTTGTAATTGGTAAAAGTATCAGTGAAGAAATAAAAGCGCACTGATTGATTACTTGGTTCGTGGCATTAACAAAACCAATGCAGCGACACTTAATTTACCAAAACCAAATTTAATAAGGGCACTTAAGCGATTGGAAGTTGTTGTAGGAAAAGCTGATAAACTCAAAGAAATAGATTGGTCCAGTAAACTGGATTAAGTATATGGTCGAATAATTTTACACCTAGATATTCTCATTGATCTGATGTAACTTAATTAACGAATGTAAAAACACAATCATAAGGAATTTGATTATGCATACACCAATCCAATTTTATGTCACCTTGCCATTTGACCTTTTTCGACTTGGCCGTAAAACAAAAGCTAAGTTTGATTATATCCGAACTACACCACCAAGAGAGGAAGAACAAACTTGGGATGTAAGAGTTTACAAAAAGAATGATATTGACTTTGTTGACAGTAAATCGGGTGGCTTATCACTATTTAATTACAGAAACCCTAAATTTGGTACGCTGTGGTGGAAGTTACCAGCTAAGTCTAAAATGCCGCAAGGCCTTCATGTTTCTCTAGATGATGGAGGGTCTCTAGGTAAAAACCATTTTACTATTCGCCCTCTATACGATATGCCTGTAACGCTATACTTAGATAAATTAAACCAGTTAGACTCAATGGCTATCCCTTGTTTTATCGGTATACCAAATAAAGATGTAGGATAATTATGTTTTCACAATTAGAACTTAGATTAATTAAAAGTACTCTTAAAAGCAGGGTTGAAAATGAAACATTAGAGCTTAAAGAGCTTGATGAAGATAGCGATGAATATATGGAAAAGGCTAATGATTTAATGGTGCTTGATACATTAATTTCTAAAATTGATAAATCACAAAATTAAAGCTTGAGGGCGCTAGCTACTAACTAGTGCTTTTCTTTTTATCCCGACCACCCCAAAACGCCCTAAACAACCGCATTAGCCCAAGCGTTGAAACAGCAATACCCACTATCACAAATTCAAAGTACCAGGGCGCGCCGTTATAACCCACAGCCTGCCAACCTTTTTGCATATACGGTTGCATGGCCGGTATAAAATGGCACACAAACAAACCCAAAAAGAATAGAATAAACAATTCATCCATTAAGGTTTTGTCGCTCTATTTATAATGTTATAAACTTAAGCTAACTACTAATTAGCTTTAACAATATGAAACTAATAATAAAAACGATTTTATTTTGGGTATTAATCACCTCAACCGCTGTGTTTGCTGAGCTTGCTAAAGTTAAAGTAAATGGCTTTGATATTGAATATGAAATGGCGGGTAGTGGTAAACACACTGTTTTACTTGAGGCAGGTGGCTCTGCAGGGCTTAGTGATTGGGATCCCATTTATAACTCGCTTATCAAGCATGCAAAAGTAATTCGTTATTCTCGAATTGGCAATGGCGGCTCTTCGCAAATAAAGAAAAACTATAGCTCAGAGCAGTATGCTACTGAGGCTTTACTATTACTTAAAGCGTTAAAAATTG
>Ga0115572_10002123_pt1 | contig 15929 bp, 15 predicted proteins | sample COGITO_mtgs_1206_FD_88681 | JGI IMG/M metagenome (GOLD analysis project Ga0115572, IMG submission 88681) | Pelagic marine microbial communities from North Sea - COGITO_mtgs_120607 | ecosystem: Environmental > Aquatic > Marine > Epipelagic | place: Germany:Helgoland, sampling site Kabeltonne... | reverse complement strand
TTCTTTACGAAAGTAAAGGCTTTTACTTTGGCTGGTAAAATCTAAATTTAGCTCATGAAATATCTTTGCGCGTTTTTAATGACATTTACAGTGCTCTTTGCAACTGGTCAAGAATATAAAACTGCTTTCGGCATCAAAGGGGGATATCCTGGCTTTGGTAGTCTGAACGCAAAACATTTTCTATCTGAAAAAACGGCACTGGAAGCCTCATTTGGTCCATTCTCAAGAGAAAACTATGGTAATGGGGTATTTTTAATTGCTGATTATGAATTTCAAAACAGTCTGGAATCACATTTTTCATGGTACTATGGCGGTGGTGGATTGATGGGATTCACCTCTAATGTATTAGGAACCTCTAACCTCCACTTTGGAATCAATACAACCGTTGGACTTGAATATACATTTGAAGATTTGCCCATTAACTGTCCAATAAATACGGGACCTATTATTTTCATTACACCAGTTGTAAAACTCAATTGGGGAGGTGGCCTTGCCATACGTTATGCAATTAGATAAAAATAGAATTTCAACTGGGTCGAAAAATTGGATTCGATATTTCTTTCATTTACATGAAGAGGGATTGCTATCTATTGGCTTTAAATTTAAATCCAACTCATTTGAGGATACCCTGCACTATATCTTCAATAAAACAGGTATTCTATACGGGACAGCCCTTTCTAATTTATACACCAGTCATAAGTTTGTTGCACACCTAACCAAAGAAGAAAAGCTAAAACTTCTACTTTTTGAAAATCTATTTTATGTCTATCAAAACCATGAACTAAAAGGAGCAATAGATTACGATGCCTTTCTGATTTCACTAGATGATTTTTATGATAAATTCCAAACTAAAATATCACCTTGGGAGTTTGATTTTGATAAGAAAATAGAACTTAAACTCGAAAATATATTATCAGATAGGGTGAAAATTAAATCGAACCTGGCAAAAGGAAATTATTGGCTCAATCAAAGTGCAAATGGACTTGTTTTTATAGATGTTTTATTATTCGCAGAATTTTTAAAAAATGAGGGAATCGATCTTGTTCAGCAATATGATGACTTCGTATTGAAGCTTTTAGGCTTTCTGACTGAAGCGGCGTATGGAGATGGTAAAATCGAAGAAAAGGAGAAAAGACTTCTTTATTACCTGCTCTCATCAAGCCATCTTAATCCGGAGCAGAAGGAAATGGTCAAGATATGGATCAATAACAAAAGGGATAAAACCAACATAGATAAGCTGAGCCAAGATGACTTCTTTAATAAATTCATTTTTGAGTTGTGCGTATTTGTAGCTTGTGGAACCCACACAGTGCATCCTAGTGAAGAGCGGAATTTAAAAAACATTGGGAAATCGCTATTTCTAAGTCCAATTGAAATTGATGAAGCTTTTCTAGTAGGAAGAACATTTGTATTCAAAAATAAAGCGGCACTTTCTATTCTAAATGAAGAGAAGTCCTCAGGAGTTTTATTGACAGCAATACAAAAAAAGTGGTCTCTGATTTTAGGCAGGAATAAAGAGAAACTTTTCAACGAAATAAAAGAAAGCAAGGATCTCATGGATCTTCTGGCGAAATCGGCGGTTCGTGAACTTCGACCTGAAGAAAAAGAACAATTTAAGACTCAATTTTATGATATTTTAAAATCGATGCCTTCTCTAGCTATCTTCCTATTACCGGGAGGTGCCATCCTATTGCCATTGGTTATTAAAATATTCCCAGACCTTTTACCAACTTCTTTTAAAGAAAATACAATTCATAAAAAAGATTCGTCAAACGACTAAGTATGCTTGAAATCAAAGAAATCTCTGTAGCCTTCGATCGACCGGTATTAAAAAACATCAGCCTAACAGCGAAAAAAGGACAGATTATAGGACTTGTAGGGAAATCTGGCGCAGGAAAATCAACACTATTGAATGTTATTTCAGGACAGCTTGGACCTCAGCATGGCAGCATAAAACTTGACAATGAATTACTTCCTAATGCAGAACAACTATTGGTGCCAGGGTATGATCAAATCAAACTCGTTTCACAAGATTATAACTTAGATCCGTATCACACAGTTGAGGAAAATATAAGAGAAGCCGCTATCTCGCTACCTGAAAAAATAAAAATTAGACGTGTCGAGGAACTCCTAAAACTTTTAAAGCTGAATGAAATAAGGGATATAAAAGCGAATGAAACATCCGGAGGAGAGCAGCAGCGACTCTCTATTGCAAGAGCAATTGCTTTAAGACCGGAGGTGCTCCTTTTAGATGAACCATTCTCGAATCTGGATTCACAACTACGCGCCTTACTCTTTAAATATATTTTAAAACTAAGACATGAAGAGCAGTTGACAATAATTCTTGTTTCCCATGAAGGTCAGGACGTTTTAGGGCTGTCAGATGCCATTTATTTTTTAAATAATGGAAAACTAAGTCCAAGAAAAACACCTTACAATGCCTATTACCAACTCAATCATTTAGGAAATGCTAAACTCTTAGGAATTGTTAATCAAGTAAATAAAGATGGGTTAAAAGTTAGATTTAGACCTGATGAATATCAAGTAGCTGAAGGAGGAACGCTTGCTTTGACTTTTGATTATTTTATTTTTTTAGGAACACAGTACCTTAATTATTTTTCTGGTCCTAATCAAGAATTAATTATTCTTTCAAGTATTGAACCCTTCAAAGCAAACGTACAAATCAATATCTCAAGAAAGCAGAAAAAAAACTGATGCACAATCACATATGAATAAAAGATAGACCGATGATTTATATTTATAAATTCAATTCGGTACATTTAACAAAATGTTTCAAATGAAAGTTTCAATTAGTTCAGTCACCCTATCTGCTCTTATTTTTATGTTCACAAGCTGTGCTACAAATAATAGCCTTAGAAAACCAATATTCAACACAACCACATACAAAGGTCAGACTGGTGAGAAAGAAGTCACCAACATAAACAAAAATAGAGCTTCGCGCGAAAAGGACCTCTTTCTAGCGATGGAAAAAGCAGATGCAGCAAAACGAATTGTGGAGCAGCAGCAAGCTGAAATGAATTCTATTGATTCGACGGAACGCGTAGATGATATTGAAATGGCATTGGTTAAAATCTATGAACGCACTGAGGTGATTATTGCCGAATTAAATACCACCTCACCCTATTCGATGAACGGTCACGAAAGAACACTTGAACTTGCGAAAGAGCTGAATAACTTACTTCAAAATTATATTGAACCACTTAAAAAAATGATTGCTTCAAATAAGGAAGTAAGAAAAATTGGCGGAGACATCAGTTTCGATGCAGGTAGCTCTGTTCTGAACAAAGCTGGTAAAAAGGAAATCTCAAAGCTAGTCGGTTCCATGGATAAAGATTTGGAGATGTGGAGTGAATATCTAAAAGACCACAATGCAGATGTGTTTAATGATTCTATTTATCGTTTAATGATTGTTGTAAATGGATATGCAGATGAACAAGGATCAGGTTCTGAGTCTGATAGAAAAAATAAAAACAAGATTCTTTCAGAAAAGAGAGCACAGTCTGTTGCGAATGAGTTAATGAAGCAATTTAATGCTTATAAGACTAAAATGGATTTAATTATTGATGTAGAAATTAATGGACGTGGGGAAACACTTCCGCCTAATCTTGAGAAAAGTCAAGCTCAAAAAAACAATCCGGAACGAAGAATTAGCCGAGTAAGTATGGTACTTGGCCCAAAAATATTACTCTATAATTAACCTTTTGCATGACGCCAAGGATTGAATTGTTAGCAGAAAAGAAACTTGTGGGTTGTCAGCTAGAAATGAGTCTCTCAGAGGATAGAACCGTTGAATTGTGGAAAGAATTTGGACCCAGAATAAAAGAACTCAACAATAGAGTCTCTAATGATAGAATCTCGCTTCAAATATACCCGCCTGAATACCATCAAAAGTTCCACCCTTCTCATAATTTCGTGAAATGGGCTGCAGTTGAAGTCGTTGGTTTTGAAAATATTCCGTCGGGACTTGACTCACTTATACTGAGGGCTGGACAATATGCTGTATTTAATTATAAAGGAAAGCCTTCAGAAATTACACCTGTATTTCATTACATCTTTAATCAATGGATTCCGAATTCTAAATATTGCATTGACGATCGACCTCACTTTGAGCTAATTGGCTTGAATTATAATATCACCAATGCAGCGGAAGAAATTTGGATTCCGATAAAACACAAATAATGTTTCAAAAAAGAGCAAACTTTTATTAAAGAAATGCAGGAGGTTTTCGAAATTCTATTTTAGCATCTCTGAAAATTGCTGAGGTATTTCTGATGCTAACCAAAAAACTCTTATTCCCTCCCACAGGAGTCCAATAGATAGACAAAGCCCAACAATGCATATTTCTGTTTAATGAAAAGTTTGCATTGGTGAGTGTCTGATCAACAACATTAAAATTCAGATTACCCGATAAATTCCAGCGTTTGGTAAAACTTAAATCTCCCCGAATACTCAAGGACTGAACGAAGGTATATGGATCCGGGTTGCTCGCTGTGATATTTTGATTTGCCCGTATACTATAGATATGTGAAAGGTTCATTTTCCAGGGAATATCAAAAAATACCATGTGCTCTGGATGCAGCGCGAAATAATTATAGTCTGCATTCCATTCATCATTCAATTTGGCTGTTTCATCTTTAATTTTTTCACGATCTTTTTTGGGTGCAAAAACCATAGTTGTAGAAAAATTAACGGTTAAAAAACGACCTAATCCTTGATTGTCTTCTAATGCATAGCTAGACATCGTCTGCCCGCCAAGACTGTCCCAAGAATAAGGGCTAAACTGGGCATTAGTCACAATATTCAACCAATTTCTTGGACTCACACGCATATTCATACTAATATTCGAAAGCTTCATTGAATCCCTTAAGAAATCATAATTCCCAGAAAAAGACAACTGGTCAATAATTCTAATCTTCTTAAAACCTGTAATCGTGTCTTTATCCGATTTTCGCTTCAACTCAAAAGTATTGTTCAGTGCAAATGTCAAAAACGAAGATTCAACAGAATTACCCACTGAATAGAGACTTCTTTCATATTGGGAATAATTCAATGTAGCCTGATCTACTCCAAAATTTCCTGAAATCAAAGGGTTGATTAACGGCACATAACGATAACTCAATTTTGGGGTCATAATATGACGCATTTTAGCTTGGTTTTTCCCAAGAAAGTTGTAATAAGAATACAACATGGTCGTCGCACTAATATTAAGATTAAATTCATGTGCGAGATCTGCAGACTCTAGTGTATCAATACTTGTATTATTATTAATTGCATCATAGGATTTTTCAATACGCTGAAAATTCAATTTTGTCGCATAATTGGCACTAGGGGTCAACTTGAGAACGTTCTTAAATAAGCCCCCTGTAGTCTGTATGCTCATAGATTGCTTTGCACCATACATGAATTGCTGACCAATACGACTCAAGTCACCTTGCGTTAGCAAAGAATCTGAAAAATTAGATCTATTTTGTCCATCAAAATTATAAGAGAAACCAATTCTTTCAATGATTTTTTTCCATTCTGAATTCGATCGTTTTATAAAACGCTTAAAAGGAAATACCCGCGTCATATTTGCTGTCAAAATTGGACTAACCAAGGATATTGACTCGGCTAAAGAATTTTGCCTCAAAGAAACCTTTAGCCCCATATTCAATGGTTTCCCCGGAAAGCTCCGATTTAGATTAATGTCTGAGTTAAATGAATTACTGAAGTATGTAGGATTTATAGGGTCTAAATTATTTTTAGTTTCATTGTCGGAAATAAAATTAACATTCGAGGAAAATGACCAATTTGGATTTGACTTTCGTGCTTTTCGATGAGACCAAAAGATAGTTGCCTTATTATTTGTTTCATTGGAAGGAAAACCTGTCCGATATTGCTGGAATCCTAATGATAATTTACCTGAAAAAGCATATCGTTTCGCGTAGTCAAGATCATTTCGTAAACCCCAGCTTCCTCTGCTATATAAATTTGCATAAACGGATGTCTGAAAACGCTCATTTATAGGAATGTAATAACCAAGGTTTTGAAAACCAAATCCGTAAGCAGAACCAGGTACAAGCTCAGGGAATAAAATACCATGAGAACGTTGCTTTTGATTTGGTATTAAAGCGAAAGGAAGACCAAAAGGGGTTGGTATTCCATTAATCCATAAGTTCATGGGTCCCGTAGCAATTCGCTTTTCAGGTACAATAACACCTTTTGATAGCTGAAAATGATAATGTGGGTTTTTTTGGTCACAAGTTGTTAACCGGCCTTTTATCAAATGAATCTCATCTGTTGGATGCCTTTTTGCAGTGCCCATTTTAAAATAAAACTCATCTTGCTTTAAGGACAGTTCTTTAATAAAGCCCTTTTTTGTTTTGATATTGTAGCGCATCTCCTCGCACTGCATCTTTTCTTGCCCATCCTGAAATTCAGGAAACTCAGTGGGCGCACCAACTGAATCTAATATAAATTTTGCAGTGACTTCATTGAGCTCTAAATTGACTTCAATGTATCCTGCCGTCAAGGAAATCGTCCCCATATCAACGCGTGCACCACCGTATAAAAATACTAACTTGTTTTTGAGATCACTGTATATAGAGTCACGCGCACTATAGGATATAACATCATCTAATTCAGATTCATAAACATATAAGGTATCACGTGGCTTAACCTGAGCAGTAACCGTATTGCCAAAATGCATTATTAACAAAGCAAAGGGTATAAAATATACTATGGAATGAAGTTTGCTCAATAGGAGTGCACTAAATTTGTTTATATGCAAGTCGATAGGACAAAACTACCAATTTTACGATTGTATAAAGGTAACGCAACCCGAACCTTTTTATTTGTGATTGCTATTTTTTGTGGTTTCAACACAATTTGGAGCCAAAAATCTATTGAAACCATTGTTATTGATGCAGGGCATGGTGGACATGATCCCGGTTGCCACGGTAAATTCTCTAAAGAGAAACATGTTTGTCTTTCGATGGCCCTCAAGTTAGGTAAGCTAATCAAAGAAAAGTATCCTGATCTTAAAATCGTTTACACAAGAGATAAAGATGTTTTTGTTGAACTAGGAGAACGCGCGAATATTGCAAACCGGGCAAAAGCAGATCTATTCATCTGTATTCATGCGAATGCCGCATCACCTGCAGCCTATGGAACAGAAACATATGTCCTTGGTTTACATAGATCGGAGGCACAACAAAAAGTAGCCTCACGCGAAAATTCAATTATTGCCTTAGAAGAAGATGGAGGCGCACAATATGAAAATTTTGACCTATCACCTGACGCGATCATTGCCAAACGGCTACAACTTTCTGTATTTCTTGACCATGCCATAACCTTCGCACAATTTCTGCAAGCGGAATTCAAAAAACTAGGCCGACGAGATAGAGGAGTTAAACAAGCTGGGTTCATGGTGCTTTACAGAACGACCATGCCTAGTGTGTTGATTGAAACTGGATTTTTAACAAACCCAAATGAAGAAAGTTTCATTGGAAAAGAGGGTGGGCAAAATAAAATGGCAAATGCAATGCTAATGGCATTCGATAAATACAAAGCGTCAATCGAAGGCACAGAAATCGTCGATAATCCAACCAAGACGACTGCTCCTAAACAACCTGCACCTAATCCGAAAAGTGAGAAACCTGAAGTTGCTTCGGAACCAAGTTTTATTGACAAAGTAAATCAAGAACAAAAAAATAACGGACTACTTTTTCGTGTTCAAATCCTTAGCTTAAATACAAAAATACCTTCAGATTCTCCTCGATTAAAAGGTGAGGCAGGCACTTATGAATATCGACAAGGCGGACTCTTCAAATACTGCACAAAAGGATTTAGCAACGATATAAAAGCTGCAGTGAGATATAAGGTAAAAATGAGAGAAAAAGGGTTTAAAGGCGCATTTGTCGTTGCTTTCTTGAACGGAGAACGCATTAGTATCGAAAAAGCACTTAAATTAGTAGAAAATTAAGTTTTGAAATTCCAGAAAGAAATAAAAGCCGGCCTTGTTGCAATCCTAGCGATTCTCATATTAATCTTTGGAATAAATTTCTTGAAAGGATACAGCTTCTTTGGTGGTGATTTAGTTTATCATTCTTATTTTGAAAACTCAAATCAACTTATGGTTTCGAGTGATGTAATCTTGAATGGTGTTGTTATCGGAAAGGTTGTAAATGTTGAGATCCTTCCTGAAAACAAACCCAATCGAAGGGTTAAGATAACGTTTAACGTGCAAAATGGAAATGTTAAAATCACGAAAGGAAGTACTGTTGAAATTGGTTCGCCAGATTTCTTCTCGAAAGGTCTGATTTTAAAAACAAATCCATCGAATAAAGAAGAATATAAAAAAGGTGCCGAAATACCCGGTATCAAATCCAGCCTTGACTTAGCATATCAAGTAAAAGAATATGCCGATCCGATTACTCAAAAGCTCCAAAGCATGATGATCTCCGTTGATAACATGGTCAATTCATTATCAGCTTTCTGGGACTCCACAGCGACATCAGAAATAGAAGGAAGCTTTAACCGTGTAAAAACTACCATAGATAAATTAGGAAACGCAGCTGAAGAAATTGAATTATTTGTGGCACAAGAAAGACTTCAATTTTCAAGGATTATGTCCAACGTTGAGAGTATAACTGTAAATCTTAAAAAGAGTAATGATGAAGTATCTCAGATTATCGGTAATACAAAAAAGATATCCGACGATTTAGTATCTGCAGATTTTAAAGGAATTATATTAGATGCCAACACCTCGATTCAGAAGATAAACGCCGTTCTAAACGAAGTTGAAAATGGCACAGGTTCAATGAGCAAATTATTGTACGATGAGGCCCTTTATAATGAACTTGTTATGTCAAATAAAAAACTTCAAGATCTTGTGGAAGACCTTACGCTTCATCCAGAAAGGTATATTCATTTTTCCCTTCTAGGTTCTAAGACGAAAGGAACAACCTTAAGTCCGAAAGAGGAGAGAAAACTTCGAAAAGTACTGGATACCATTCAGGATTAATCCAGATTTCCTTATAATTTGATAAAAATCGTTTTGTTTCTTTTATAATGTGCTGCATTTACGCAACAATAATTACCTTTATTAAGCTTATTGAATTGTAAATTTCATCAACAATTCTAAGTTGTTATGCGTGCATAGTAAAATAAGTTTAGCTATATTTGAATAGATAAATAAATGGTATGAATATCAGTGTGCTTCTTTTCGTCATAATTGCAATTATTGGGGTATCCTTTTTCGCCTATAATATTTGGAAAATCAAGTTCAATATTGGCTTAGGTCTTCCTGAAGAAAGGTCCGATCAAAAAGGTGCAAGGTTGAAAACAATGCTACTTGTTGCCTTCGGCCAAAAAAAGATGTTTTCAAGACCTATCCCTGCACTCCTTCATCTTTGTCTTTACGTTGCCTTTGTCATCACTCAAATAGAGCTGTTTGAAATATTCACTGATGGAGTGCTTGATGAACATCGATTTTTCAGAAGCAGTCTCGGTGGTTTATACACATTTACCATTAGCTTCATAGAAATACTATCCGTTTCGGCATTTATAGCTACAATTGTTTTTCTTGCTAGAAGAAACCTACTCAAACTTCCGCGTTTGAAGATGAAAGAAATGATAGGTTGGCCAACAAAAGATGCAAATCTCATTCTAATATTCGAGCTGATTCTACTGATTTGCATCTTTACCATGAACGGTGCGGATGAAGTACTATTTCAACGAGGGGCCTCTCATGCTGAAATGGGAACTAATGGTAGTTTTGGATTTAGCGTTTCTTCAATACTTGGCCCGATTTTATTCGATGGACTATCCACTGACTCACTTCATATTGCAGAACGCGTTGGTTGGTGGGGTCACTTAATAATGGTACTCGGTTTTTTAAATTACCTACCCTACTCTAAACACTTCCATATTCTCTTAGCGTTCCCGAATACATACTACTCCAATCTTGAGGCGAAAGGTAAATTCTCTAACATGGATAGTGTTACTAAGGAAGTCAAACTTATGATGGATCCAACAGCAGATCCGTATGCCGCTCCAGATCCAGGTACACCTCCTCCATCCCGTTTTGGAGCTAAAGATGTTACGGACTTAAGTTGGAAAAACCTAATGGATGCCTATACGTGCACAGAATGTGGTCGCTGCACATCTTCTTGTCCAGCGAACATAACTGGAAAGTTATTATCTCCGAGAAAAATAATGATGGATACCAGAGATCGTTTGGTTGAGGTTGGTGAAGCAAAAAGAAAAAATGGTAAGGATTTTGAGGATGGAAAAGCCCTACTTGGTGATTATATTTCAGAAGAAGAGCTTTGGGCATGTACCTCATGCAATGCTTGTGTAGATGAATGCCCCGTTAATATTGATCCTTTATCGATTATAATTGATTTAAGAAGGTTTTTAGTGATGGAGGAATCAAAAATACCAAATGAATTAACAGGGATGCTCACAAATATCGAGAACAATGGGGCACCTTGGCAATTTTCACAAAATGATAGATTAAACTGGGCAAATGAAGAATAAACAAGGAGAGTTAAAATTAATTGATGCTGTTGAGGGTGGAAAGACTATATCACCAGTACTCCCTGATGAGATAAAAAATTATATGATTGATATTGATGGAACAATATGTGATGATATACCGAACGAAGAGCCCGAAAGAATGGCAACTGCGGGATTATATAATGATGCGCTGGAAACGATAAACACATGGTATGATCAAGGCCATATTATCACCTTCTTTACATCGAGAATTGAAGAGCATAGGCAAGTAACAGAGGATTGGTTAAAAGATAATGGATTCAATTACCACGGTTTACTGATGGGCAAACCACGTGGTGGAAATTACCACTGGATAGACAATCATATTGTAAGAGCAACGCGATTTACAGGCAAGTTCACGAACCTAGTGGAAAAAAGTGCAAACATTCAAGTTTTTAAAGAATAAAAGATGAGTATGCAAGTACCAACAATGGCCGAAATGGTGGCAAAAGGTGAACAGCCAGATATTTTATTTTGGGTTGGATGTTCAGGTAGTTTTGACGACAGAGCTAAGAAGATAACAAAAGCATTGGTTAAAATCCTTAATAAATGCAAAGTATCTTTTGCTGTTCTCGGAAGCGAAGAAAGCTGCTCGGGGGACCCGGCAAAACGCGCAGGAAATGAGTTCACCTATCAAATGCAAGCCATGATGAATATCGAGGTACTCAACGGCTATGACATTAAAAAAATTGTAACCGCATGTCCTCACTGTTTTAATACCCTAAAAAATGAATACCCTGATCTGGGTGGAGATTATGAAGTGATTCACCATACACAGCTCATTCAGGACCTGATCAATACAGGTAAGCTAACCTTAGCATCTTCAGGCACCTTTAAAGGAAAAAAAATAACATTCCACGATCCTTGTTATTTAGGACGCGCTAATGATGTATATGAGGCACCAAGACAGCTTATAGCTAAACTAGATGCGGAACTTGTAGAGATGAAAAGATGCAAATCTAAAGGCCTTTGCTGTGGGGCAGGTGGTGCTCAAATGTTTAAAGAGGCTGAAAAGGGAAATAAAGAAATCAATATTGAAAGAACGGAAGACGCGACGGCTACAAACGCAGAAGTTATTGCGACTGGATGTCCTTTTTGTAATACTATGATGACAGACGGTATAAAAAATGCAGAAAAAGAGGGAGCTGTAAAAGTTCTTGATGTAGCAGAACTTATTGCAAATGCAGCAGAGCTTTAAAGACCTATTCCCTAATCTGCCAGGAAGTAGCCGGGTGTGGACCTATTTATGCAATAGAGCGTTATCCTCTAAAGAGGTTAATGAGATTCAATTGGAGCTAAATCTATATACAAAATCATGGAAGGCACATCAAAAACAGCTCAATGCGTCTGCAAATATTATTTTTGATCAGTATATTGTTTTTGCTGTAGATGAGTCTGCTGCTGAAATTACAGGATGCTCCATTGATGCCTCTGTTCATTTCATGAAAACACTTCAAGAAAAAATTAGCGCTGATTTTTTTAACAGAATGAATGTGCTTGTCAATGATGGCTCGACCAACAAACTTATCTCCTACAACGATCTAGAAAAATATAAGGGAAAATCCGTTTTTAACCCACGTGTAGAGCGATTAGAACAGCTGAGAGAAAACTGGCTTCTAAAGATCACGACTGCACCCTACTTTTAGTAAGAGTTTGATGCGCCTCCAATATTTTCTATTGGGTGCCAAGTCGTCTTCAGCTCTTGAAAATCTGTAATGTTTACCAAACCTTGTTCATCTGCTGAATGCATGCACATAACGCGTTTTAAATTTTCAACAGCTGCCAATTGAATATCCTTTAGATATGGACTTTTTAAATCAACAGATAGCGCATTAACATCCATATGAGTTGATAAAGGTGACCAAAGCTCAGCAACAGCACCTGTCAAAATATTAACTACTCCCCCTGGAACATCTGAGGTATTTAATACTTCTGCAAATGTTATTGCAGTTAAAGGGAATCTCTCTGAAGCAATTAAAACACATGAATTCCCACCCGCAATAATTGGCATCAAATAAGAAACTAAGGTCAGCAATGAGGAAGATTCAGGCAAAAGCAATCCAACAAGGCCAACGGGCTCATTTGTTGAAAAATTAAAATGAGAGGAACTTACAGGGTTTACGGAACTTGAAACTTGATTGAATTTATCGCACCACCCTGCATAATATACAATTCTATCAATTGCGGCTTCCACCTCTTTTGTAGCATTAATTTTGGAGTAATCCTGAAGCATGAGTTCCTCAACAAATTGACTACTTCTTCCTTCCAGGATTTCTGCAATTCTATATAAAATCTGACCTCGATTGAAGGCTGATCGTTCTTGCCATAGACCTTGAGCTTTTCTAGCAATTTGCACTGCATTTCTAACGTCCTTTCTTGAGCTTAAGCAAATATTTGCAACAGGAACTCCTTTGGAATTTACAGCTTTATAATACCTGCCAGATTCCGTTCTAGGGAATTTACCGCCAATAAAGATCTTGTATGTTTTTAACACCTCTAATCTACTCATCTTTCAAATTATTTTAAATATGCCCCTAGACCGTGTAATCCTCCTTCTCGACCAAAACCGCTTTCCTTATATCCTCCAAATGGAGAGGCTGGGTCAAATTTATTATATGTATTGGCCCATACAACTCCTGCTTTAAGTTTGGAAGTAAGATTAAATATTTTTGAGCCTTTGTCTGTCCAAACACCAGCAGCCAATCCATAGGGAGAATTGTTTGCTTTTTGGATCACCTCATCTATTGTTCTAAACGTTTGAATGGTCAATACTGGACCAAAAATCTCCTCTTGCGCCAAAACACTTGATTGAGCAACATTGATAAAAAGAGTTGGTTTACAATAATATCCTTTGTTGGGAAGTGCGCAGTCAACTTGAAAACACTCTGAACCTTCTTTCCGTCCAATATCAATGTACTTGTTAATGGTTTTGAGTTGTTCTGATGAATTAATGGCGCCAATATCTGTATTCTTATCTAGTGGATTGCCTATTTGAAGCGATTGCATTCTATGCTTTAGCTTTCTAATAACTTTATCTGCAATGTTTTCCTGAACAAATAACCTAGAACCCGCACAACAAACATGACCCTGATTAAAGAATATACCATTAATAATACCCTCAACAGCCTGGTCTAAAGGCGCGTCATCAAATATGATATTTGCAGATTTGCCACCTAATTCCAACGTGGCTTTTTTATCTGTACCCGCAATTGTCTTTTGAATAAGTTTACCCACTGCGGTTGAACCCGTGAAGGCAACTTTTGAGACCTTTGGATGTGCTACAATTGCGGCACCCGTATCTCCAAAACCAGTTACTATATTTACAACTCCTGGAGGCAATCCTGCCTCATCAATAATCTCGGCAAGCTTCAAAGCCGTTAATGATGTGGTTTCTGCTGGCTTCAACACAACTGTATTACCTGTTGCAAGCGCAGGAGCAATTTTCCATGCCGCCATGAGTAGTGGAAAATTCCATGGTATAATTTGACCTGCCACACCCAATGGTTCTTTCTTTTGATTGGGAAAAGCATAATCTAGTTTATCTGCCCAGCCTGCATAATAAAAGAGATGGTTGCAGGCCAATGGGATATCAATGTCGCGAGCCTCTCTAATGGGCTTTCCAGAATCTAATGATTCTATGACTGCCAATTCTTTCGCTTGTTCTTGCATTAATCTTGCAATTCGAAAAATATATTTTCCACGCTCGGCAGGTGTGATTTTAGACCAAACATCATGATAGGCCCTTTCAGCAGCAATAACGGCTGCATCCACATCCTGCTTATTTGCCTGCGCAACCTCAGCTAAATGTGCTTCATCATGTGGATTTGTTGAAGAAAAATAAGTTTTGGAACGAGGCGCAACCCACTCTCCATTAATGTATAAGCCATATTTTTCTTTTAGCTTAATATGACCTGTACCTTCGACAGCATCCGCATATTCCCAATTTTTATTTTCCGTACTCATAATTAATCCAAGGTAAAATAATTGCTAGATTGGTAGACTCCAGAATCTGTTTTTAAAATCTGCATTAAAACATCATTTGCCAAACTACTGGCTCCAAACCTAAACCATTCATTGTTTAGCCATTCTTGACCCAATACTTCTTTAACCATAACCAAGTTGTGTAATGCTAATTTAGCATTAGAAATACCCCCTGCGGGCTTCATACCTACCATTTTGCCAGTTTCATCATAGTAATCTCTAATTGCTTGAAGCATCGTATAAGTAACCTGCATAGTAGCTGCAGGCTGAATCTTCCCGGTAGATGTTTTAATGAAATCTGCTCCTGCGTATATTGCAATATCACTGGCTTTACGAACATTGTCTAAGGTTGTCAACTCGCCAGTCTCGAGAATAACCTTTAATCTAGACCTACCACAAACCTCCTTTATGGCAGCAATTTCATCAAAAACAAAAGCATATTCACCCCCTAAAAACTTACCTCTTGAAATCACCATATCAATTTCATCAGCACCATTTTCAACAGCGAATTTTGTATCAGCCAATTTAACCTCCAAAGGTGCTTGACCTGAAGGGAAAGCGGTTGATACGGAGGCTACATTAATTCCATGTACTCCAACTATAGACTTTGCAAGATTAACCATTGACGGGTATACACAAACTGCAGCAACACTAGGTAAATTTGGGTATGCATCATGAAGGTGAGCTGCTTTAAAACACATTTGTCGCACTTTCCCTGGTGTATCCTTCCCTTCTAAGGTTGTTAGATCAATCATACTTAAAACCATTTTCAAACCCTGCATTTTAGCTTGGTTTTTGATGCTTCTAGATTGAAATCTAGCCACTCGTTCTTCAACACCAACCTTATCAACTGAAGGTGATGAAGGTAAATCGTTAATATTATAAGCTTTCAGCATATTATTGGTTCTAATCAAAGATAAGTAAAAGAAATAGTATCATTTTGAAAAAATTCTCGTAGAATAAAAAGAAATTGTAAATGCACTTAATAGAATCAAGTGAAAACTCAGTACCTTTAACGTGAAAGAAAGTAATATTATGAGGATACAGCTTTATCTTTTTTTATGCGCAGCCAGCTTGTTCATTGGAGGCAGTCTTCATGCTCAAAAGGCAAAAGGCCCAAAGCACCTCATAAAGTTTGATGCTGCGCCTATCTTTGTTGGGGAGTTCATGCCTTATTATGAGTATATTTTCAATTCAAAAATTTCCGCTGAAATTGGGGTCGGATTTGTAACTGAAAACTACCTAATGGATTTTGTGCAAGAAACGAACTATGCCCAATCTCGGATACAAAAAAAAGGACCTGCATTTTCTCTTTCCGCGCGTTATTATCCTTATCGTAAAGGGGATTTGATTTATTGTTCAGCAGCCATTAAATATAGACGTTACCG
>Ga0115572_10002120_pt1 | contig 15946 bp, 20 predicted proteins | sample COGITO_mtgs_1206_FD_88681 | JGI IMG/M metagenome (GOLD analysis project Ga0115572, IMG submission 88681) | Pelagic marine microbial communities from North Sea - COGITO_mtgs_120607 | ecosystem: Environmental > Aquatic > Marine > Epipelagic | place: Germany:Helgoland, sampling site Kabeltonne... | reverse complement strand
TCTTTGGTTATAATTGCAACTCCCGGTTTTAATGGTAAAAATGACGAATCAATATGTGAATCAGTCATAGGTGTTGTTATAACTTTATATTCTTTTCCTAAAGTATTTTGTAACCATACAGCACCGAGTCTTTGATTTTCATTTGACACATTAATTAAAATGTGTTTACCGAGTCTCATACAATTTGCTGTATCAAACATTATTTCGTGACCACAGTCAAAGAAATTATAATCTTCTTGTTGATCAACATAATTTTGTTTACCATCATTTTCATCTATCCAGTCAAGATTAAAACTTGCATTAGTCATAAGAGGTTTTGGAGCTTGTACCCATTTAGCACCACCTTTAAAATAATCTAAAAATAAATGATGTAATAAATTATTTTCAAAATACCTATAACGACATGTCGGAGGACCTTCGATGATAGTATTACCAACTACCATTGCCATATCTCTTACATTTAATGCTGGGTGAATTGTACTTTCAAAGACCGGGGTTTTTACTTTATGAATTGCTGTTAAAGTTTTTGGTCTTTTTACAATTATTCCTAATGATTTTAACAAACTTACAAACGTTTCTACATCTTCTGAATGTTCTTCACAGTGTCTTTTATTAATTGAACTATAATCCCACTCTTTATTATCTGTAACTGGAACAAATGAATGTTTTAAATTTTCATGAAAAAATAATTTAAAGGATAAATCTAACAATGGTAAACTTGTAGGAAATCCATCACCTACTATAACTTCTTCAAGTGGGTCCCATTCATTATGGCTATTTACTATATTCATCATCAAATTTTTTCATTTCAATTAGTTGTGTCTCAAAACTACGCTCTACCATCCTTTTATGTATTGAACATAATGATCTATCTAAACATTTTTCTATAACTGTACCTTCAATATTTTGCGCATTTAATTTATTTACCTTAATATTTAAATTATATGCTGTATTTATCAAGTTACATAATTCATATTTACTAATAATTTTAGGGCTAAAAATATGACGAGTACCTATCCAAAAATTTTCATGTAATATAATTTTATATATTTGTTTAGCTAACTCTAAAGCAGTTATACCATTCCACAAACAATTAATATAACCATCAATTGTATTATTTTGATTGTTTATAACCCATTTCATTAAACCTACACCATCATCGTTTAAATCATTACCAATAAATGATGTTCTAATTATAGTCCCAATTTTAACTCTCTTTTTCGTTATAGCGTATACATCAGTTGCATCACACTTATCTACCTCACTGTAGTTACCTTTATCTCCTTTGAATACACAGTCGGAACATATATGTATGAACCTTGCATCATTATGTTTACATATATTATTTAGTATAATAGGGAATGTTGTATTTATAATATGTGTTTCAGTAATACCTACATTATCGATATATGGTTTTAGAATACCAACACAATTAATTACAACATCATTTTGATTTATTATTTTATTAAAATAATTTATATCAACATTTAAAGCATCAAAGTGATTTCTATTTAACTCTACAACTTTAAAATATTGTTTTAGATAACTTGAGATATACCTACCAGCCATTCCTGTAGAACCTAAAACTATTATTTTCATTTAAAGCAATTTAATTTAGATAAGTCTACTGCGTACTCATCACTAGTAGAGCTATCACTATTTTTACCATTAACATTATAAAAATTTTGAATACCCATTACAGCTTGTTCTGGTGACATATACATATGATAACCAATTTCTTCTACTGACATTTTTAACATCTCGTTATAAAATATTGAAGGTCTACCATCATATCGCATGCGTTTAAACCAATCCGCAGCATGTTTATCGTCAGTTAAAATCATACCACCTTTACCTGTTGATAATATTTTTTTAAAATTAAACGACAAGCAATAAAAAGTATTCGATTTAAACATTTTCTCAGTAAATCTCTGAGCAGAATCTACTACTGGTATATTACCAATATTATATGCACCAGACCAAGACTTATCTACAAACTTTACCTTATAACCAGCATGTATAGCTTGCATAGGTACTGAAATATATGTACGTTTTGGTATTTCAACAAATTCAACAGAATTGTTACCTAATTTGCAGTACTTCATTGATAAAAATAATGCATTAGTACAGCTATCAACTGCTACAGCATATTTACTACCAGCATATTCTGCAATTATTTCTTCAAATTTATCTACATTATCCCAAACTGTCTTCATGATTTTTGATATATTAAATTAAATCCTTCTGCATACATTGCATTACATTCCATACCTCTAAACATCCCATATACCATAATTCCATCTTTTGATCTCGGATTTGGAAACTCTCTAACTTCATTTTTATATTCATAAAAACGTTCTATTTTAGAATTTATATTAGCCAATGAAAGTTCTTCATAATAATTACACTTAAAGTTATTATTAAATGATTGTGTTGTAGAAGATGGTATTTCATACATTAAAATCTTATCAGGTGAATGTTTTTGATACCTTCTTAAAACAACTTCACATACTTCATGAACAGTTTTATGATCCATATTAAAATCATCTTTATTAGGTATAAAAACTATATTCGGTTTTAAATTATTATATATCTTTTCAACACTTTTTAATAATTTATTTTTTACTATATTATATGATTCATCTTGAAATGGTAAAATATATACAGATGTAAAATCTTTTGTAGCTTTTTCTATTTGAATATTGTCATCATTTTTTCTTACACCACATATTATTACATGTACTTTATCACCAGCATTGATATACTTATGAGCTGATCCACCAACACCGAGTAATTCATCATCCGCATGCGGAGCTATTATCAAGTAATTTAACATACTGTATATTATATATACTTTTTTTAAAAAGTCAAAAAAAATTATTTTGGAGGAGTATAAAGTAATTTTGTAGATCTTATACCTGGAATGCAAGGATCTTTTTGCGAACCCTTTTTACCTAGAAAAACTTGATATAATTGATACTCTAGTTGAATACACATTGTTATTAATATTTCTTTATTTAATTTTCTATTATAAAAATCGTAAAAATATAAATGATTTCCTATACCATTACTACCAACTCTTTCCATATTTATGTTTATTAAATGTTTTGTTTGTTCATTAGATTTAAAAATACCACTAGTATATTCTATATTATATTTTTCTTTATAAAAATACATATGACTGCAACAATAATACAAATTGTTACCACTTAAGATGAGAGACTCCCATACATCATTTTTTGTTTTTAGATAGTTTGAACATTTTAAAAATGAATAATAATCTTTTTTAAAATCTGCATCAAAAATATTTACAGTTTTAAATAAAATATCTTTACCATTTATAAAATATAATAAATTTATATCCTTTTTCATTTTATATGATTATACAAAACTTTACTACCTTTAAGAAAATTAACTGTTGGTTCCCAGTTTAATAGTTTTTTTGCTTTTGAATTATCAACTACCTTACCCTTGTAATCACCTAGTCTTTCATCTGTATATAAAATTTTAACTTCTTTTCCATGAAGCTCTTGGACTCTTTCTGCAACATTTTTAATAGATATTGATTGAGCGCCTTCTAAATTAATTATTTGATTTTTTGCTTTTTCAGATAATGCTAACCTATTACCTCTTGCATGGTCTGTAACATAAAGAAAATTTCGATATATATTACCATTACCGGTAACTACTAAAGGTTTACCTAATATTGCATTCGATATAAATTTTGATAAAACTGTATCTGGGTGACAACCCGGGCCATATGCAATACCATATCTTAGAATTGTAAAATCTATACTTTTAACTTTTTGGTAGTTTCTAATTATAGCTTCGCATGTGAGCTTACATGTCGTATATATGTGATCACTATTAGAAATAGATAGATTTATATCTTCATTAACAGCTGTAATATCACATACACTGTATACCCAAACTGTTGATGAAAATATAATTCGCGGTATACCTAATTCATACATAGCATCTAACGTATTAGTTAGAGACATTATATTAGTATTAACCGCATGCTTTATATCAGTATGATTTTCTTTACTATCAGATATTGCAGCAAACATATAGACTGCATCAAATTTTTTGGTGGATAGAGCTTTTTTTAGATGTTTATAATTTAATACATTAACACAAATATCACTCTTTTTATTAACGTCTATTGTTGTTACGTTATATCCATGTTCTACTAATTCATTTTTAGTATATGTACCGATAAACCCGGAACCACCTATAATAGCTATATTACCCATTATATTATTATAATATTTAACCTGCTTTATACAACGGTGTTTGTAATAAATCTAAATATTTTTTCGATAAAAAATATTTTTCACAAACTAAAGCTGTTCTAAACCTTTTTTGATGGGTTATAGAATTTACACTATGTAATTTACCCATAGGTATTGTTATAGAACTATTTCTTTTTGGTGTATAACTGATACCATCCATAACTATTTCACCACCTTGCATTTCAGGGCATACATCGACATAATACACTTCTGTTTCAGGTGGGAGCCATGGCTGCTTTTGTGGTATACCTAAATCTGGGTATTCATCTAATAATGTTTCATGTAAATCATCATCCACGTGCGGTGCAATATAACCCCTTTTTACTGAATACATACCAATAAAATGATATACATTAAAGATTCCTTTAATATTATACTTTAAAAAATTAGGTAATTCATCTTTTTTATATGTATTACAAAAAACTCTTTTACCTTCACCATCATCTTTTAAGTATTTATTTGTATGTATCCACTCATATACCTCTTTACACTGATCTTCATGAAGATAATTTTCTTTAAGTTTTGATGATTGTTTTTCCATTTTACATATATATAAGATATTTTTATATTAATATCAACCACGCGTGATATACAGTTATTTGTATTTTTTACATTCTTCTATATATAAATTATCTGTAAATTTTGTTGTACCTGACCCTGACCATATATGAGATTCTGCTTTTAAGTCTTCATCTTTGTATGTAAAATCTACATTTAAAATATTTACATTTTCATTGATAATTTTAGGTAATATTCGTTCGTCTATATCCCAATCATATATATTTTCATATACAATATTAGTTAAGTTTTTAAAAATATCTTTTGTTTTGGAATTATTTGATACACCTATTAAACCACCGTGATATAAAAAATCTGCTCCTTGAAGTCTAGTACTACCACCTATTTGTTCAGTATATGGTTTATCTTTATAAAAACAAAAATCATTTTTGTTTAATTCACTATATAATTTAGTTAAATCTTTACGAATAATAGTATCAACATCAACATATATTATACTACGAATATCTTGATCTAAAAGAGTTAATATTGTATCAAATTTTATATTAGAGCAATATGATATTAATTTACTATAAAATAGTTTAACAGGTTTAACATTGGTTTGGTTTTTAAAATAATACTCTTCAGTTGCGTATAAACCCTCACTGGTTGTTAAATTTCTTTTTGTACATATATTTTTTATATCTAATATTACATTAATTTTTTCACGAAATTGCTGAACATCATCATCGTTACAATCTACAAATCTACCTACTATTTTGATATTTGGACTATTTTTTAATATTGAATTGACTAATATATCTGCAAAAGGTATATAATTTTTATCAGTCGTAAACGTTATAACATCTTTATTTGTTAAATCTTCCATTATTTTAATTTAAAATATTAGTTATTAACTCTTTCTGCTTATTTATTGAATTAAAATAATTTTGTACTTTAGTTTTACATGTAATATATGTATTGCCAGTTTTATGATCATCAATAAAGTCTGGTATAGGGAATAATATTGGTGGGTATTCTAATAATATATCTACTGGATCAGTAAGATCATCATCTTTACGATCATCATTACTTTCCTCAACTGCATTTGCTAGCATAGAGAAAATCATTTCTAATTCTTGCTTTTCATCTTCGTCAATACTACCATCTGGGGAATTTTTAGTAGCTTCTTCTTTAAGATGTTCAACTGCTTTACCATAATAAACAGATATTATATTAACATATATTTCCTTAAATTGGTCTATATCATTTATAACATTAGAATTATATTCCTCTAATGTTATATTAAATGTAATAGAAAATAAAGCTTGGTTGTATGATATTATTTCAGATATTAATAATTGATAATATATTTCAAATATTTGTTCATCATATTTTTTAATATATTGTAAAATATCAGCTGATAGTTTATCTTTTATATCAGTGATTTTGGTAATATGACTTATAACTTCATTATTAATAATATTAATTTTATCTTTATCGTCTAGATGATACAATTCAATAGTATCATTCACTTTAGCAGCGTGTGTACCGAAATACTGATATGACATTTGTTGATCTACTGAATATTTAAACCACACTTTTTTTATTACATCAAAAAAGTGATAATATGAACCATCATTATCTTTATAATTATAATTAACAGGTGTAATATTATCGCTATTTATAATATCAGGGTTTAAAGTTGCAAATCTACGTACTGGTAAATTATTATTTAAATATTCGACCCCGATAATACATTTACTAGCTATATTATTTACCTTTTCGAAGTGTGATTTAATATTTTGCATGTTATAATATATATATTTGCATTTATATTTTTATCAACTAGATCAGCGTCGAAGACATCTCTGTATAGTATAATTGTTACAAGCCCCACCGTAATTAACTTGTACGTTACCTGTGATTATAGGTTGTTGATAGCACTCATTTAAACCGTCTTGGTAATCCATTTTATAAATTCCAGAGGATTTGTTACTATATGTGTGTATCCGGCATGCCTGACAAACTGTTCCTATTGTTTCGACCGTTTCACACCAAGCACCGTTATTTAATCTAGAATTATATACTTTTTCTAGCTCATTATTTTCACCGGTCGGACCAGAAACAACTGAATTACAGTCGAAGGTATTTATAACAATCCCGTCATTGTTAGTACCATATGTTGATGTCGACTCCGGAACAGTTCTAACATTTACAGTTAAAACTGATGCGTCATAAAACTCACTATATTTAACGGCTGTACCTGTAACCGATCCTGGTAGAGCTGCTTTGGTTTTATAAAATGTTTCTTGATCAACAAGACTACTATTAGACGATGTTGGAGTAGTTGATTGGTCTAGTTTACATCCCCTTACTTTAGAGATACACGATGCAGCTAATGATTCACCGCTAAGTGGTAGATAAGAATTCGCCATAATATTATTTATTAATAATATATACCTTTAACAACTATAATAAAAAAAACTACCTTGCATTAATTATCTACTAAAATAATATTATAAGATGTAGATACATCGCTACCGGAACCACTCTTTGAATATGCTCTTACTTCTATATCTGTTTTCTCTGAAACTTGTAATGGTACTATATAATTCTTGATAGAGTAGTTATTTAAAAACATTATATCTTTAGTTCTTAAAATATTACCACCTATACTTGGTTCTGAAAACTTTAAAAATGCGTGGACAGGAACTGTTACGTTGCTCGACCCGACTGACCACTGAGTCAAGTAACCCGTCTTGCCAGCTGGTATAGTATAGACGCTAGTTTGAGATTGCCCGAAACCCTCTACATTACCTGTACCATGCGTACCAATTGCAATAACGGTCGTACTACCAGCATTTATATCAATAACACCTTCATTTGTACCAGTCGTTCCAGCTGTTTCAACTACAGCTCTATATATTCTTAAAAACTCGTTCGTCGACGCTGGCCCGATACCCGTACCATTAGTTGAAATAATCTCTGTTACAGTATTATAATTTGAATCTAGACCTTGGATCTCGATAGTTCTCGCACCGGTACCGGTAGCGGTATCACCAGAATTATCACTTATAGCTGATACAGTAGAAGCAGCTGTAAGGTAGTTATATATACCACCTTCTTCCCATATCGTTGATAAATCAGCTTCAACTAAATTACTAGCACCAAATTTTTCTATAAACTGCTGACTACCGGTACCACTCCCAATACCAGTATTAAAAGGATCAACCTGCTGTACTAAGATTGCTGATTTATTAAAAACACCTTGACCTTGACCACCAGTAACTGCTGGATACCGGCTATCATTTTCAATCTCAACATATTTCATGTAGTTGAGAGTATTTTCCGAGGTATTTATAGTTGTCTTAATACTCATACTATTATTTAATTACATTGTTGGACATCATTACCATTTCTTACACGACCAGTAACCTGCTGTTGTTTTATCTTTCTTTTGATCGCATTTATGTCTGGCTCTAAAAGATTTACGAGCTTTTGGATTACTCTTACGAATTTTCATCGTCTTTTCACCTCTCTTCTTAGCAGATGTACCACCGTGTCCAAAATTTACCTTCTTCACGTTACCAGTCTTAGGGTTCTTTACATACACCTTAAACTTCTTAACATCTCCTCTCGTAGGTTTATTAAGAGTTACTTTTCTACCTTTATACTCAGCATCTTCTTCTGGGATTTTCTTTTTACATGAACCTTGTTTACTACGCGCAATACCTGGTACTTTTTCATACCCGTCCCAACACTTCTTTGCTTCCTCTTGTAAGGATTCCATTAATGACTCATATAATTTATTAAAGTTCATAAAATTATTTAATCTGGTATAAATAATTATATGGGTTCTATTGATAGTAATTTAATTTTTGAGCAATATAAACAAGTAAATGAAAATCTTGGGTATGGTATTGGTAAATCAATCAACGTTCCAGGACCTGGAGGTCAATCTACCGGAGCAAAGGTTGTATTTGCTCTAGTGAAGCCTAAACATGATCATTCAGAATGTGAAGAAGGTAAAAATGGTTGTACATGCGGTGGTTGCCCAGAATGTACAAAAAATGCTGAAGATGCTGAGAATTATGCAGAAGACGAATGCGGTCGCTCACATAGCGATGAAGAAGTTTATATTCAAGCTGGTGATGGTGCTGGTGAATCAAATTGCGGTTGCGGTCAAACACCATGCATGAGTCAAATAGAAGATGATGACGACTTTGATGGTGAGATAGATATGGCAAGAGCTGAATTACTTAAAGCAGCTGAATACGCTACAAAATTATTCAATCATCTTGCTAATGTTGGTAGCTTAGAAGGTTGGACAGCAAGTAAAATTACAAAAGCTTCTGATTATCTTTCATCTGTATACCATGCATTAGAATACGATGCATTAGATGCTAATGTTGAAGACGAAGAAGACGATATTGAAATCGACGAGTTTGACGAAACTAATGTAGCTAAAAAGACAGGATTTGCTTAATATCAGCTTTATCTTCTGTAGATAATACTTCAGGTGTAAAATAGTCGATAGCTTTATCGATATCCGAAGCAATTAACTCTCTAGTCATTGTACCTGATATACCTTCTGCTTGAAGAGGTATTTTTACAACTCGTACTAACGGATATTTCTCTATATTCTTCTCAAAGTATGCATACCGCTTTACATCGTCGTCTTTATCACCAGCTCCTACTATAATATTAACATCTTTATTATTATCTGCGTAATCATATACTGATTTAACTGGTGTAACGTCAGAGATGATAACTTCGACAGGCTTATTTAAATATTTTGCATATATTTCCCATATCTGCTTTGATTGATCAGCTGTAATACCATCTCTTTCTTTTTTACCTATAAAAATAACACCTTTATCTGCATCTTGTAAAATATAATCGAAAGAATGGTAGTGACCTTTTGTAGGTGGCTTGTAACCCCCGGGATATAAAGCAATTGTTTCGGTATTTTCATCTTCAGCAATTAGTTTATTATATAAATCATTAAACTTCTCACCAAATGTTCTACTAGTAATAGGTAAACCACCTCTACCAAAATTATCAGCACGATATGGTGGATTTGAATAGACTGATTTAACTGACTCTTGTTCTGATGCAGCAGGTGTATCAGCTGGCTTACCAGTACCAAAATTGGCAGCGCTAAACTCGCCTCTATCAACTAATTTAGTAATTTGAGCACCATCATCATCTACTCTCGATAATGCAAACCCTTCTGGCGCTGTAGTTTGCCATTCACCCGGAGCATCCTCTAAGTATGTACCTAATAAATCATTCTGAGTAATTTCGTTAAAGATCTTGATTAAGTTATTCTTAAGATTTGCAATAATTTTAGTAATTTCAAAAGCATTCTTAATAGAAGGTTTAAGTTTCTTAAGAGCTGATAAAGTATCTTTCATCTGAGTTGTCTTTTTCTCTTTACCCTTCTCGCTCTTTAACTTTTCAATATCTTTTACAAACTTACCTGATATCCAGTTAACAAATTCTTCTGATGATATGCTTGTATCCTCAAGAAATCTACCAGCTCTTATCTCAGAGTTAATATATGTCTTTAATAAAGCAGTATAGTCATCGAGAGAGCTAAAATCTACCTTATCAGCTAACTTTAAAACTTGGGTCTTTTTCTTTTGTACATCTTTTAGTAGTAATTTACTGAACGACGACTTTGCATTTTTAGGCTTATTAGCTAAAACATTAAAAACAAAAACTGTACTCGATGGTGAGAACTCTTCTGGAGCAGAAGTATATTTTTTAACCTTTAATATACCATTTTGTACCATATATTCAATATGAATAGCTACTCCAATTTTAGCTTTATTAATCTCATCACCGTATGGGCTGTTTTCTGTAACAGCATACTTAATTGTATTAGGGGTAAATGTAGTAAAGCGATTTTCATTAACAATTCCGTCAATAGTTTGAGGAGTTTCTTGAATCTTCATCTGAGGATCAAACATATAATCCATTTGATATATACCTTTTATGTTTAATGATGGTAAATATCTCAGAGCTAATTTTAACTTGTCTGCTAACCCGCCTGTACCATGATTATCAATAATATCTTGATCAGTATAGTTAATCTTAGGGTTCTTAGCGAAAGCTGACTTACTTGCTACGAAAAACTTACCATTTGTATCTAAACCTGCTACAATAGCAGGAGCTCCGTCAAATTTAGTAGAGATTTTATAATCAGACTCATCAACAAAGTAAGCAATTGAAGATTCAATCTGGTTAATTGCTTCAACTACACCCTGCTTACCTTTATTGAGAATATTTTCTTCTAAATGGTCAATATGCTTTACTGCACCATCGATTGCGTCAAAGAATTCTAATATTACGCTGTGATGTTGTTTAAATGATTTCATTTTATTTTAAAGTTAAATTAGCAAATGACCATCCAATACCATCTGACCTCATAGCGAACTTAATAACTGCATCTGTATCTATTGCTTGATGAATTTCGATAAGACTATTAACATCTCTCATATCTATAAGCTTAAACAATATTTGGTCATTACCTTGATTTATAAAACATGAAAATACATCGAATTTCTGCACTTGTTGGTATGAATATAACTGAGCTAAACCTCCAATATAAATCATACGACTACTAGTGGTACCCGTGCCAGTAATCAATCTACCTCTTTTCTTAAAAAAATTATACTCTGAAATAATATCATCTTAAAAAGTCTGCACCGTTTCACGAACTAGTTGTTTAATATGTTGTGTACCTGATAGATCACATATAAAGTCTGTTACCCCATCTAATATATCGTCATCATTTTCGAAATCTTTTTGAATATGTGAGAAATCCTTTTTAACATTTGCTTTAAAAAGTCTACCACCTTTACCTTTTAACTCAATATCTATACCCGCCACATGAAGATCACCCTTATCAGGCTTAGTACCATTACAAAAGTATGCTAAATATAATTCCCCTTCACCAGCTCTACCAAATCGTGGCGCTTCTGGAGTAGTTGCGAAAGCAGGTTTGAAATATGAACCTGTAACATCACTTTGAGGCCAATTTTTCTTAATAAAATTATCTAGATAAAATACTTGATCATTTTCAATATAATTTAATAACAGCTGCTCACTACTTTTAAAGTTATTATCAGACATATCAAATTCACCTTCCATCATATATCTTTGCCATATATCAGCATTATTATCAATGTTACCGTTACATCTTTCTAATTTTTCTTCAATTTTAGCTCTAAGATCAGTATTACTATTCGATCCCATATTAACATACGTTTTTACAACTTTATTATAGTATTCATCACCTACATCACCTATATGTTGTATTTGTTTATCATTTTGTTTTGAATATATAGAAACTTCTTCACCTAATACATATTGTCTAGGTAATTTACCTACCGATTTACCAGCAGATTCTTGTAAGTATACTTGATCTAATGATCTCCAGCTCATGTTTCGATGTCAATATCAGTTGAATACTTTTTCATAACGTTTATTAACATTGTAAGTGTATCTTTTGCATTTATTTCATTGATATCATTAAGAGATGTTATTGTATCAACATCTTCTGGATCAATTTCAGTTACAAGAGCTTTTTTAAGTAATCTAACTAAAAGAACTTCACTTTCAGGTGATAATGTTTCAACTTCTGCTTCTGGTTCTTCTACTGGAAGCTCTTCAGCAGGTAATTCACCTTCAACTGGTACCTCTTCAGCAGGTACATCATCTTGTTCAGTTATAATATTATATATTTTTAAGAATTTTTTCATATTAAGTAACTTTTATACTGTTAATTTTATTAGCAATTTCAATCATTTTCTTACCATATGCTTTATTGATTTCTTTTTGTGGGTCAGGTCCAAACATTTTACCTTTCTTTGGATCTGTTGCAAGTTTCTGAGCAAATTCAACTGCTGCAGCTTGATCTGGTTTCAAAAATGTTTCTGCATCTTCAACGTACCTTTCTTCATCACTGAAAAAACCATCTAATGAACGAATTTGTGGTCCACTTTCCTGATCTTCATAACTTTGATTATCTTCTGAACCTATATAACTTTTTACTTCAGGAGCTACATATTGATCTCCTACGATCTTACCATGTCTACCATCTGCATAAAATTCAACTACATTTCTAAAAGTATTTAAAGCATCACTGCGCGGTCTAACTCCATTTTCAACTTTAAAATCATCTGAATATTCACCATGCATATCTGGATCAATAAGACCAACAGGACCATCTAACCCAAATTTAGCTAAAGCTTCATCTCTTAAGTCTTCATACTCTTGTAATGCTGCTAAATGAGCTTCTTTATCTTTTCTGTCGATTGCATCAAAAATTTTATCATTTAAACCCAACATTTCATCTCTTAAATCAGTAGCACCTGGTTGGCTGTATATATCATCGAAGGACATATATTCATTCTGAATTGATTCTGAAAGGATGTTATTTGCTATTTGTGTAAAGTTATCCATATTAATATTTATTTAATGAGAAGTAGTTTTGTCGAAAGTCTATTAAAGTAATCATTGTTAAGAAATGTTAAATCATATTTTTTAGTCATTTTCTTGATATTACTAAATGTATATTTTGATACATCCAACTTATCACACTTCAATCTTATTGAATTGACAGTTAAAGCACTCTTACCATCACCGATATCGATAAGATGTTTAAGGTAATCTAATGATAATTTACTTACATGTAATATTATAGGCAACGCGTTGTTTAATTTTTTAATAATTTTTAATAAAACTGTTAAAATATCCTTTTCACTATAATATTTCATTAATTCACATTCATTAAGTTGATTGTAATTAAAAAATACAACAGACTTTGAATTTATTTTTAATATTTTACTACATACATGGTAAATAATATAGTGTAAAAATATTTTATTTGTATCTTTATTAGTTATACTCTTATCTAAGAGCTCAAATTTATGTAAATCGTTAATAATATCAAATTGAATGTCTTCAGTAAACATCTCATTGAAATTTATTAAATTTAAATCATATACTTTCAAATATAAATCACTCACACAATATTATATCAGTGTTCCAAAAAATTCTTAGGTGGTTTACCTATTCTACAGTTGATTATACCATTATAATAGTCTTCACTCAGCAATACATCCTTATCAAACTGCATTTTAGCTTCAAAATAACCTAATTCATATTTATTTCTACAGAATTTTAATATTTTAAATAAGAATTGATCTTTACCGTTACTAGCTATATCAATATTAAGTCTGTCACTTGAACCGGTATAAGTCTTCCAGTCACTCTCTACATAATCAATACGTTTTCTCTTTTTACCTTTGAGAGGCATACGTCTAATCTTTTTAACCATCTGCTTTCTACCGATATACTTCTTACCATCTATTAAATTAGTAATTTCATATATAAACCCGAAAGCATCTTCCGGTACTGCTTCATAAACTTTCCAATGTCCTGTGTCCACGCTATTACTTACTTGTTTTTCTTATTTTTTCTACGTGTCTTCTTTTTCTTAGTCTTAACCTTACCTCTTCTAGAATAAACACCTAAGGCTTTAGGTACTCTTGCATCTCCAGGTGCATACCAATCTGTATTAGTTATACCACCATGACCTTCACCTGCAGATGGTCCAAAAGCACTACCCGCACCACCAGCGACATTTTCATCTTCATCGTGTACCTTTTTAAGGTTAGAATAATACTTCGGATCTTCCATTAAATGCTGTTTAGCAATAATAGTTGCAATCTGCTCATTATCAGTATGTTCTAGTTCTGTTTCAATACCTAATTTTAATTCATTTTCATTATAATCCAGATCTTTAACTGGTTTAAATAAAGTTTTAAATTTTTGTTCAAAAATGTTTATTGACTTACCCATAATAGTATTTATACTTATAATGTGAATGATATCGATCAATATGTAAATGAAATAGAAAAGGATCTCATTATTAATGAATTTAATATTAAAGATGTTTCAATGAGGACACCTGCAAGAAAACATTATTGGGTAGGTAGACTTATAAGACATAAGAAGAATTTATATAATTTAGAAAAAGAAAAAATTGAAATTAAAAAGAAAGTAGTAAAAGAACTTTTAGAACAAAGTCCAATAAAAATAACTATACCGGTAGCTGAAAAAGCTAGTGTAAATCATGTAAATATGGTTAAAATAAATGAAAAAATAAACAATGAAACTTTAATTATTGAGTTTTTAGAAAAGACTGAGAAAATTTTTAGTAGCGTAAGTTTTGATATTTCAAATATAGTTAAAATTATGCAAATGGAGCAGTTATGATAGAGTTTACATTAGAAAAAAGTAAAATCCGTCTAAAATGTAATGAGTTTGAATCTATAAGAGAACATTTTAGTGTAAAAGATGAAACAGCTCGCTTTAGGTTAAGAGGTCGTAGTCGTTTTGCTGCACCTTCACGCGTATATTGTATAACACCTACCGGGTTATTCGAATATGGTATGTTTTTTGATATTTTAACATATATTAAAAAGGAAAGACCTAATGAACAAATAATTGTCGGTGATGGTATTTTAGAGTTAGTTAAACCTGGTTTAGGTGAATGCAGAGTGTATGACAACTTAAAGCATGAATTGAGAGACTATCAAAGACAAGCATTGCTTAAAGCTCTCAATAGTGGTAGAGGTGTTCTTAAGATGGGTACAGGTGCAGGTAAAACCTTAACCATTGCGTCTTTACTCATGAGTGTTTTTACTGTTAATAAAAATTTTAAATGCTTAATAATAGTACCTGATTTATCTTTAGTTAGTCAAACATATTCAGATTTTGAAGAATATAATGTCTTATTTAAAGCAACCAGATGGACAGGTAAAATTAAACCTGATTTAACAGCAAATGTAATAATTGCTAATTTAGGTATTTTACAGAGCCGGTTTGATGATTACGATTTTTTAAAATACGTTGATATACTTGTTATTGATGAATGTCATAAATTAAAAAAGAGTAATAAAATTAATAAAATGGTTAGTTCAATCAATACAAATAATAAATTTGGATTAACAGGTACATTACCAGATAATAAGGTAGATGAATGGAATATTTTAGGTAAACTTGGAAATGTAATTTATGATAAAGATAGTTATTCTTTAAGAGAAGAAAATTATCTAACTACTGTTAATGTCAGC
>Ga0115572_10002116_pt1 | contig 15949 bp, 16 predicted proteins | sample COGITO_mtgs_1206_FD_88681 | JGI IMG/M metagenome (GOLD analysis project Ga0115572, IMG submission 88681) | Pelagic marine microbial communities from North Sea - COGITO_mtgs_120607 | ecosystem: Environmental > Aquatic > Marine > Epipelagic | place: Germany:Helgoland, sampling site Kabeltonne... | reverse complement strand
GGCAGCTGGTTTTATATTTTGATGGTTGAATACGGTTTAGAAGAATTGGTAGCCAGTCTCATTGCCAGTAGTAGTATTTTAATAGTACGTGCTTATGCCATTCGCAAAGGGGTTAAGCTTCCAAGTTTTAAAGAGAAGCCAAAGCGGCCTTGATGTTTTAAATGAGTATTTCTCTTTAATAAGCTAAGTGAAGTCTACGCTGTTTACTGGCATATTGAAGTAGAATTTTTTTAAGATTTCTTTTATCTCCACTAAAAATTGCCGATTTAAACGGTAATCTATTCAAATTAAACGCACAAAGGCAAAGAGAATGAAAAATGTTGTTATTACTGGTGCTAATAGAGGCATTGGTCTTGAGTTGGCGAAGCATTATCGTGATTTGGATTATACCGTTATCGGTATTTGCCGTGAGTCTTCAGAAGAGCTAGATGACCTTGCGGATATGGTTATTAGTGATATTGACGTGCGTTCAGAAGATTCTATCGAAATGGTCGCTGAGGTTTTAGCGCAAACCTTAATCAGTTCAGATTCTGGTCAGAAGATTGATATTCTAATTAATAATGCTGGGGTTTTTATGAATGAAACTCTAGAAGATATGAATTTCGACACGATTCAAACTCAGATGGAGATTAATGCTATTGCTCCTTTGCGCATTACTCATGCATTTCAAAGTATGTTGTGGGAAGGCAGTAAGGTTGCAATGATTACCAGTCGAATGGGCTCGATAAGTGATAATGGTTCGGGTGCTTACTATGGCTATCGAGCATCAAAAGCGGCTTTGAATGCATTTACAAAATCGTTATCAATCGATTTGAAACCAAAAGGTGTTGCTGTTGCGGTATTGCATCCTGGTTTTGTACAAACTCGTATGGTCGGATTTAATGGCGATATTACACCAGAGCAAGCGGCGAGCGGTTTGGTTCAACGCATTGATGAGCTGACCTTAGATAATAGCGGCGGCTTTTGGCACTCAAATGGGGATGCTTTGCCTTGGTAGTTCACAATACTTGCTCTGCCCATGATTAAGGTTTTTATGGCCAATCGGCCACCACTAAAAGAATATACAAACATTAATGATGTGTCGGCTCTGAGTGCTGGGGAGATACATCGAATTGCATCAGAAACAGGTAATCACTGGCGTAAGGTGTTTAATGTATATGCTAAGTTTATATTTTCATTAGCGACAGCAAATAATGATTCGGCCGTTTTAAACTATAAAACATGGCAGCAATACCGCGATGAAAGATTATTGCAAAATGGTAGTAGAACGCAGCTTTATTTTGATAGTGATGAATTGAGCGCTTTACTATCTGTCGTTGACACTCATTCCATAAGAATTGTAATGGGTAAAGCCTTTGCTGAATCGAAACTTAAGGATATAAGCTTGACGTGGCACGATTCGTATTTTGCTATCAATAAAGTACTGGGCATCATCGTATGTCCATATTTTGATTATCGACAGCTTTCTAATGAGCGAATTGAAGTATTAGCTAAACATGTTATTGCGCTGCAAAGGAATTCTTATTAATAAAGTCGACCTTAAAAACTTGATCCTATTGATTTCCTTATATGGATTGCCTGCTGTCAGTCACAGTGATGTTGTTCCATTTGCAGATTTTTCCTTAGGATTAAGTGTACAAACTCTAGCGGATAGCGATGAAGGGGCAGTGGGCTATGTCTCGAAGGCGGGGTTAGGCTTGCAGTTACTGCCTTTTGTCAGTGTGCAAACCAGTTTATGGGCTTGGCGCAGTAATAATCAATCTACAGAATCCTCGGAAGACGATATTGATGATATGTCGTTTGAAAGTTTAGGTATTTCTTGGGAGGCGACGCTTCTGCTTCCTTTTGCTAATCCAAAGTCTGATTTTAGTGCAGGCCCATATTACCGGTTCGGACAACAATGCTGGTCTGCGGTCTTATCTGATGTTATCGAGCCATGGTCTGGTAGAGGCTGTAATGAACTGCATGGGGTCGGAATTGTTTTCCCGTCAACTCATAAAACCCGAGCGGCTTTCTATATTGAAGCCGTGCAGACAGACTTTGATAATTTAGAGTCTGATTCCATTCAAATAGGTGTGAAAGTTCCTCTGTAATGATGATCAGCTAAATAAACAGCTGAATGTGAATCTTTACATGCTCTGACTTAGAGTTTGCAGTAAGTGACCTGAGCTTCTGTTAAAATCGCTTTTGATAATCTTGTTTTGTAGGTATTAATAATGACGATGAATTTCCTTTATGCAGTAATCGGTTTATTGCTAGCGTATGCTTTATATCGAGCGGTTAGTGGTACCAGTGGCTCAAGCGTTGCGGGCAATATTGAAAAAGGTGAGGCTTTTTTAGCTGAAAATAAACTTAAAGAAGGTGTGCAAGAAACGGATTCTGGTTTGCAGTATTTGTTGCTTGAAGAGGGCTCCGGTACGGTTCACCCAGGGCCAAAAACAAAAGTTTTAGCCCACTATCATGGCACGTTAATCGATGGATCTGTGTTTGATAGTTCCGTAGAACGTGGCCAGCCTTTAGATTTTGGTCTTAATCAGGTAATTCGAGGTTGGACAGAAGGGTTGCAGTTGATGGTTGAAGGACAAAAAATGCGTTTATTTATACCGAGCAAACTTGGTTATGGTAATCGTCCTGCTGGCAGTATCCCTGGTGGCTCGGTATTAATCTTTGATGTTGAATTGGTGGCCATTCATTCTTGAATTGACGCAAATTTAATAAGCTTAAAGTTAAGGAAGTGCAAAGCTGCTTGAAAAACTTTGTGGCGTCGTTAGTATTTAACGCATAGAATCTAAATTAACAAAAAAACTTGTACCTTAATCAACGGAGAGACAAATGGAACATGCAAATATAGGCACGGCGCAACACGCGGTTAGTGCTGATACTCAAAAAGTATTACGAAATACCTATATGCTATTAGGTATGACACTGGCTTTCAGTGCTTTAACTGCAGGCATTTCAATGTCTATGAATTTAGGCAGTGGTGTTGCCATGATCATGTCTTTGGCAGCGCTTGCGATCGTTTGGCTTGTGCTTCCACGTACGGCAAATACAGCAATGGGTCTTCCTGTTGTGTTTTTGTTCACTGGACTATTAGGTGCGGCTCTTGGACCAATGCTAAACAGATACCTTGCTTTGCCGAATGGTGCTGAGATGGTTATGCAAGCATTAGGCGGAACAGCGATTATCTTTTTCTCACTTTCTGCTTATGTATTAACCACTAAGAAAGACTTCTCTTTCATGGGCGGTTTTTTGTTTGCAGGTTTGATGGTTGTTATCGTTGGTGCTATTGGTGCCATGGTTGCGTCTTACTTCTTCGGTGTTGATATTTCTTTATTTTCACTAGTATTGTCAGGTGCCATTGTATTGTTGATGTCTGGTTTGATCTTGTTCGATACAAGCCGCATTATTAATGGTGGAGAAACAAACTACATCATGGCGACGGTTGGTTTGTACTTAAACCTATACAATTTGTTTACTGCTTTACTTCACATTATTGGCGCAACTAGCGACGATTAATTGTGGTCATGGGAGGAGGGGTTTCCCTCTTTCCATTTTATTTTTCCCTTCCTCCTCTCCCTTCCTTAAACATTAAATGATGAAGTAATAATAATTTAGAGCTTTGATATGAGTGATTATTCTTTAGCCAGTCAGACTTTGTTAGAACAGTATGAATCCTTAAAAAACCTCTTAAGAAGCCATAAAGACGATTTCAGTCAGATTCATAGTACGCGCATGCATCGATCTTTAAGTTGGCTTAAGGCGGCATCTGGGCAGATGGAAGATAATAATATAGATCAAGCCTTTATTAATTTATGGATAAGCTTTAGTGCTTGTTTCTATATCGAGGGTGAAGAACCTATTACGCCTTTTATTGAAAAAATTATTGCATTAGATGATAAACAGAAGATCTATGACTGCCTTTGGCATGAGTATTCAGGTCCGGTAAAGGCGCTGATTAAAAACCCTTATGTGTTTGCTGAATTTTGGCAAGCGCAACGGTTAAGTTTACAGCAAAAAGCGAATAGCCCTTCTGATGAGCCAGTATTGGATGCCATGTGGCGCCCAAGCTTTGAAAAGTCCTCGGTAGAAGCTCTAAACTATTTAAGCCGAAAGAAAGTCGCGCCTTTATTCTCAATTGTACTTGATCGTTTATATGTACTGCGTAATCAGGTTTTACAGGGTGGGGCGACCTATCAAAGTCGAGTTAATCGTGAGCAAGTAGCTGATGGAGTGAGTTTGTTGGCGAGTGTTATGCCGATTATTATTGATATTATGCTTAACGGATCAGATCAAAACTGGGGAGAGATAGCCTATCCTGTGATCACAGAATAGGCTTAAATATTTCTAAATTATAGGGGCTACATGCGTTCGAGTGTTGTGATGCCTAGTAAGTTTAAGCCTTGCTTAATGGTTTTTCCTGCTAGCGCTGCAAGGCATAATCGGCTTTGCTTTTGCTCTTCAGTTTCTGCCGAAAGAATAGGGCAATTCTCATAGAAGCTTGAAAACAAACCGGCTACTTCATAAATGTAACTACAAAGTGTATGTGGCTGTCCTTTTTTAGCTAGGCGCTCTAAAATTTCTGGGAATTGCATTAGCTTATTAGCAAGATCTTTTTCAGGCTCAGCGTCTAATTTGATATCACCAGAGATTGTATTCATATCTAAGCCTGCTTTATCAAAGATGCTGGCAACGCGCGTATAAGCGTACATCAAGTATGGTGCTGTATTGCCTTCAAAACTCAGCATTTGCTCGAAGTTGAATATGTAATCACGGGCGCGATCTTTAGAAAGGTCGGCGTATTTAACCGCGGCGATTCCCACAGCTTTGCCAATTTTCTCTAATTCTTCTTCACTCATGTCTGGGTTTTTACTGCGTACTAATGCAATAGCGCGTTCTTCCGCTTCATCTAATAGATCAACTAGCTTAACGGTGCCACCACTACGAGTTTTAAACGGTTTTCCGTCTGCTCCGTTCATTGTGCCAAAACCTAGGTGCTCAAGGCTGGTTTGCTCGCTAGCAAAACCGGCCTTGTGCGCTAGAGCAAATACTTGGTTAAAGTGAAGTGCTTGGCGTTGGTCAACAAAATATAAAACACGATCAGCTTTTAATTCTTGTGCGCGATATCGTATGGCGGCTAAATCGCTGGTGGCATATAAGAAACCACCGCCAGATTTTTGCACAATAATCGGTAGTGGTTCGCCTTCTTTGTTTTTAAACTCATCAAGGAATACGCACTGAGCGCCATTACTTTCAGTTAGTAAGTTAGCTTTAGTCAACTCATCAACGATGGATTGAAGATCTTTGTTATAGGCGCTTTCACCTCGAACATCTTTGGCGGTTAAACTCACACCAAGGCGTTTATAAAGCGCTAAGCAATGCTCCAAAGAGATGCTATTAAATTCAGCCCAAAGTTTGTTGCAGTATTCGTCTCCGGATTGTAAAGCAACGACTAGCTCACGAGCGCGTGTGGCGAACTCTTCTGATTCATCAAAGCGTTGTTTGGATGCGCGATAGAAGACTTCTAGGTCGGCCAAATCTAGTTATTCACCGTTATTTTGCTGTCCTTCCATATAAGCAAGAAGCATTCCAAAATGTGTTCCCCAATCACCTACATGATTTTGACGAATCACATTATGGCCTTGAAACTCTAGAGCGCGAACCACAGCGTCGCCAATAATACTGGAGCGAAGATGTCCTACGTGCATTTCTTTGGCAAGGTTTGGTGAGCTGTAATCAACTACGATGGTTTTGATTTCGCCGTCACTTGCTTTTTTAATCCCCAAATCGGGGGCACTTAGTGCTGTACTTACTTGTTGTTCTAACCACGAGTCATTAACAAAGAAATTGATGAAGCCAGGGCCTGCAATCTGTGTATCAGAAATGCGAGGGTCTTGTGGTAGGGCAGCGGTGATCTTTTCGGCCAGTTCTCTTGGATTCATCCCAGCCGGCTTTGCAAGCATCATGGCAATATTGCAAGCGAAGTCACCGTGGCTTTTATCTTTGGTGTTTTGAAGGTTGATGCGCGGGCTTATGTCTTCAGCAAGAACCCCTTGTTGCTTAAGGGTTTCTAGGGTTTGTAATAATAATGCTTCGACAACCGATTTCATGCTGCTACCTTTGTATGGCTCGTAAGAACCCGATGTAAATTTTAGGGGCAGATTTTACGCGATACTCGACTGCTTGTCTTGGCCTGTACATATATTAGGTAAGGAATTTTTACAGTTAACAAATAGCAGAATCTATGTGTGATTCAAACAAGGCTAATGGCTCATTTTATCCTATACACATAATTAGTAATATTGTCATACTGATTAACGAGATTGAATATTTAGAAAATTGGATGTTTTACCGGAGGGAATTATGCAAAGTTATTACATTAAAAAAGCCAAGGAGTGTGAGGCGGCAGTTGCTTCGTTGCAGAGTCAAATAGAGTCTATGAGTAAAGAAGATGCTTTAAGGCTTAAAGAGAAGATGGCTAGCGTACGCAGGGAGATGAAAAACTATAATGAAGCTGTTGCAAGAGTGACCGCTGACGTATAGTCAGCGGTTTACATAGATCTACATAGGTCTGCATAAGTTTAAATATAGGTTAAACTTCGACGATGGCGCCTTTATGTATGCCTTCAAACGCTTTTACAGTAATGCTGCTATCAGTATTTTCGCCTTGTAACACCTTAGCAATATGAGCGGCAATGCACTCTACGGTTGTGTCGCTATTCATCATATAGCAAACACGTTGTGGCAAGGTTAGTTCAAAGTGTCCTTGAGGCGCATCGTAAGCAAAGTGCATTTGTGGCTTTGGCTCATCGCTAATGCTTACAAGATCTTCTTCGCTACCGACATAAATGTCCGCCCAGCGTTCTGCCCATAGCATCTCTAGGTTGTTATCTCGATTGCCATTTTGCCAAATTTGAATTCGAGAGCGGTGGCCGTGAGCGATACGCTGGCAATTACCATCATGTTTCTTTAAGCCATGACTGTAATGGTAATAGGCACCATTGATTTCTTCCGCCTCAAAACTCAGTTGAATGTGTTCGAGGTTATCTGGGAATTCATTTTCTAACTGCTGCAGAGACCACTGTGCAACGGACGTTGCATCAATTTGCTTTGTATCTATTAATGCGACCGCTTCAAGAGGAGCATCCATTGTTAGTATTTCATCATGAGCAAACTTCCAGCTTAAAGTGATTCGATCTTGCTGAATGTCATAGCTAAGACGATCAGATTGTATCGGCAGTAGAAGCCTATGATCGAGTTGGTCATCTAACCAATCTCGTAATACTTTCTTAACTAAACCAAAATCCCAAATCATACTGGTTTGATTTAGGCCGCCATCAAGAAGGACCGATGCAAGCCACGTTTCGCCGACAAGTCCTCTTTGATCATCAAGATAACTAAAATCTACGTTGGTAAGATTATCGACGAATAATTGCATGGTTTTCTCTTGCTTGGGTGTAAAAAGAGGGCATTCTACCCGAAGTTCTGCTTACAGCGTAGTATCGTATGGCTTGAAGTGGACTTTTAAACGTCTTTTCGATGTTATACTGCCATAACTACAAGATATCTTATTAATATGAGTGCGTATGAAATACTTAGAACTGGAAGATTTTGATCGTTCTTGGATCTTTCGTCATAAAGATCTTCCTTTAACGGATGACATTAAAGCCGCGATTAAGCCTTATACCGAAGCTGTTTCAAGCCAATTATGGAATCAATACATTAGTCAACAAGCGGGGCATCCTTCTCAGTTTGATAATGCGGATTGGCCTAATAAAAAAGGTGTGTGGCAAGAAAAGGCAAGCTGGCAAGAAGCGTGGGATAGCGATGACAGTAGCTTACCTGAGTTGATATTAAGTCACCTAGATTGGGATGATAATACCAACGTTTTGTTTTTTTATGACGCAGATCGCGTAGTAGAAACGACTTGGAAGGTTTTTAAGGCGTCTTGGAAAAACTTTTTATTTTTTGATGATGGTCCAATTTTGTTGGGTAAAAAACGCAAACAGGCAGTTCAATTTCTGCAAAGCGGTGAGTTTGCTGTTGGTCGTCGTCCAGAATAGTGAATAACCGAAATATTAAAGCCAGTACCTTCTGGATGATTGGCGCTATTTTAGCTTTCTCGTTGACAGCGGTGGCCGGAAGAGAGGCTATCACAATGCCGGAGGTGGGTGGTTTAGATAAAAGTTTGTCTATTTCTCAGCTGGTATTTTTTCGTAATGTTATTGGCTTGGGAGTGATTTTATTACTGCTGTCATTTCATTATTTACGAAAAGGTCAGGTGACTTTAAAAAGCCGCTATTTAAAGCTCCATATTGGCCGTAATATTACGCATTTTTTGGGGCAATGGTGTTGGTTTTACGGTTTGGCAATACTGCCGCTAGCTCAGGTTTTTGCGATTGAATTCACTGTACCCATTTGGACGGCTATCTTTGCCGGGTTTCTGTTAAAAGAGCGGCTAACTCCCGCTAGAATTGTTGCGCTAGTTCTTGGATTTGCAGGTGTTTTGCTTATTTTGAGACCGGGCTATACCACAATTGAATGGGCATCTTGGGTTGTGCTGTTTAGTGCGATTTTTTATTCCTTATCGCATACGCTAACTAAACGTATTTCCGGCTATGATGGTGCATTAACCATTTTGCTTTACATGCATTTGATCCAGTTACCACTAGCTCTCTTGCTCGTTATATTTGATTTCGCTTGGCCTCAAGGCATAGTTTGGGTATATGTTGTATTAACTGCTATTGCTGCAATGTCTGCGCATTATTGTATGGCGAAAGCATTGAGTTATTCTGATGCTATGGTCGTTATGCCAATGGATTTTTTGCGTTTGCCATTGATTGCCTTGGTCGGATATTTATTTTATCAAGAGCAGATCGATTTATGGTTGTTTGCAGGGGCTTTTATGATGCTTTTGGGGAATATGTTGTCGTTAAAAGAGTCTGCTAAAGCAGCAGACTCTTAATATTTATTTGAAGATCTTTTAGTCTTAGCGGGCTAGGACTTCTTCTTTTTACGCTTTTTCTTCTTTGGATAAAACGGCTCTTCGCCTTCTGGACGACTTCTAAAACGGCGGTGCATCCATAAGTATTGCTCAGGATGGATGCGAACAAACTCTTCTAATTGTTTGTTAAGCCTTGTTGCCGCGGTCACTTCGTCATCATCTGCCAGATTCTCTAGTATGGGGGAGAAATGAATGCTGTAAACGCCGTTCTCTTCTCTAAACTGACTAATCATTAAGACTGTCGCACCAGTTGATTTCGCTAAACCATTTGCCATTTTAAGGGTTGCAGTTTGTATGCCGAAGAAAGGAGCAAATACAGAGCGGCGTTTCCCGAAGTCTTGATCAAATCCATACCAAACGGTATTACCTTGTTTGATATAGTTGCACATTTCTTTAATTTGAAATTTATCGAACTTTTCATGACGATAGCGAGTGCGAGAGCGCTCAATGACAGCATCAAAGAGGGGGTTGTCATTGGGTCTATACATGTAGCTAAAGTTAAAAACGCTATTAACTAATGGGCCAGCAAGGTCCATGATACTAAAGTGACCACCCATTAAAAGTACGCCTTTTCCTCGTGCTTCAGCCTCTTTTAGGTGCTCTAAACCATGAACTTCAACTTTATCAAGTAGTGGTTTATGGCTACACCACCAGGCGATGGTTGTTTCTACCAAGCCTTTCATATTTGCTATGAATGAGTCTTTTACTATCTTCTCTCTTTGTTCATCATTAAGTTCGGGAAAACAGGCGTTGATATTCGTGCGAGTAATTTGCAGGCGAACTCCGCCTTGCTTGTACATCAAGGTACCTAAAAAAGTACCGAGCCACTGTTTAGCGCCATAAGGAAGCCATGATATTAAATACATTAAAAAGAGGCCGAACCAAGTTATCCAGTATTTAGGGTGTAAAAAGTTTCGATAATAATACTTGGGGTCTATCTTAGGTTTCATGTTCAGTAATTATAGTTAGAGTGAGGCTCGTATTCTAATCGATAAATATGTAATAGGGGTACAAATTAGTGTATTGAGTAAAAGTTGATGATGCTATAGCGGAGACTTTTTAAATACATAGGTGAGATTTGGAGTCTGATCTTATTCCTTTTATGTAAATATTTCTAGCTGTGCAAAAGTTCGAGAAATGTCTTGCAAATGGATCTTTCCTTTAAAAACATAGACTTATTTGAGTTGTTTAGTCTGATCTTAAAGCCCACCTAAAATGCAATAGAAATGAGATATAAAAAGCGCTTGATTTTGTCGGCTAAATCTAAGAAAGTGCGCCTCCTTTTTAGCTCTCTGGTACTTAGAGGGCAGCATGTTTGAGAGTATTTTAATGAGCCACGTATTAACTAAACAGCAAATTCAATTCGTTGCCAGTATGACTGAAGAGGCCTTGTATCAGTATTTCATACAGCAGTCAGTTGAACATAAACAGGTTTGGGGTTTGCGTGATAACGATGGCTTTGTTCAGTTAGGCACAGAAGGGCAGGTTTGTTTACCTGTTTGGCCTCATGAAGAATTAGCAATGCAGTGTGCAATGGATGAATGGGAGGGCTGTGAAGCTGTAGCAATTCCTGTGCAATTATGGGCTAGTCAGTGGCTATCTAACATGAATAAGAAGGGGGCTTGGTTAACGATCTGCCCAAGAGAGTATGATGATTGTTTGGTGTGTGAGCCGCTAGATGTTCAGCGAGACACTTTATCTGCTATGCCTGTTGCTAATGATCAAATCCATTAATTGAGTGGCAATTAAGTTCTATTATTAGGCCTCATAATCAGGTTGTTGCTTATTAAAAGCCTGCCTTGCCTGGGGAAGTATGGCAAGACAGGAAAAGCGGATTATTTAAGCTAAGATTCATTCTCTGGTTGAGTGTTAAACAAAGCCTCTGTTTTACCTTTTAATGCTAATGCTAGTTTGTCTTTTTGATAGGCAAATAACAAACCGATGTTTTCAATCTGTTGTTCGTCAAGTCCTTCTACATTCTGTTCAACAAAATAACTAACTGCCTCCGCTAGCTCTAACATTTTGTCGTATTCATCAGCTTCTTTTTTGCTGGTAAAAGTCTTGCTGGTATCTCGATCTGACATAAACAGGGTCACCACTGCCATGGGTTTACTCCTAAAAACTACTGTATGTAATGACAGTATTTGGTTTTTGCCTGGGTGTCAACTTAAATAATCACATGGTAGCTTTGGGCATTTAGCATTAGGGATATAAATTCATACTCGTTTTCTTTACACTACTACTAAAGAAATTACTAAAGAACTTAAAGGGAGCTGCGTGTGCTGGATGTTGTTATAACTCATGAGATGCTTGTTAACTCCATTTGCTTGCTCTGGTTTAGTATTTGTTGGGTAGGGTATACCTATTACGCTAAAAGTAGAGCAAATAAGACGGCTTGTTTAGCATCCGAATTGCATAATTATCGTGAGTTGTGGATGAAGCGGGTTATGTTAAGAGAGGTGCGAGTAGGTGATGCGGCATTAATAGCAAACTTAGAGCGCAATGTGAATTTCTTAGCATCAACCACGATTCTAATATTGGCGGGTTTACTGACAACGTTTACCGTTACAGATGAGATTACCCGTTTGGTTGGGCAGGTTCCTCTCGCTTTTCCTACTAGCTATGAGTCGGTTCAATTAAAATTCTTATTACTCGTAGTGATATTTGTGTATGCTTTTTTCACCTTTACTTGGTCGTTACGACAATATGGCTTTTGTTCTATCGTCCTAGGTGGAGCTCCGATGCCTTATGAAAAAGGAGTGACAGATGAGGATCGTGAAGACTATGCCTACTACGCTGCTCGAGTGATTGATCTGGCAGGTAAAAGTTATAATCATGGCTTGCGGGCTTATTATTTTGCTTTATCAGTATTGGTTTGGTTTATTAATCCCTATCTTTTTGTTTTAGCTTGCGGTTTTGTTACAGCAGTTCTATATCGTCGAGAGTTCAAATCTCGATCCTTAAAGGCATTGATGCACATAGATGTAAAAGAAGGTAAGTCACCTAGTTCGTTGATTTAAGAACTATTTAACTTAATGTTTGTCTGAATAGCAGGCAAAAAAAACGCCCTACCAATATTGGTAGGGCGCTAAAATGTGCGTCATGATGTTTAAATCATAGCTCAACCTTAACTCATATTAAGGTTATGACTCTGTTGTGTAATTGCAGTGAATTGTAACTATTTGTCTCTCTGGCTCGTTTTTCAGATAATAGCTAGACTTACAGACTTCAATTAGCAGCATTTACTGTTAGTATCTCTTCGATTTTTTATTGTTTAATGCTTTGGAAAAAATAATGCTTTCAGTTCTACGTTCGTTTGTTACCTTGTCGCTTACAGTTACATTGCTCGCTTGTAGTGATGATAGCAGTGATAGCTCTATCCAAATAGAGGGCTGGGTTGGTGCTCAAGGCTTTGATAATGCTCAGGTCGTTGTTAATCAATTATCAGAGGCGGGGCAGGTTGACCTTGATACTAGCGGTCTCTATGTCGGTGTAAGAGAGTCTACAGATACTGAAAGCCGATTCGTTGCAACGACGTATGAAGAAGAATCAACTTTACTAATTGCCCGCGGACAAATTGCTGATGTAGATGAAGATTCTGACAATCTGGCCACGACTCGCGCTTGTCAGTTAAAGTTGGGTTGTACCGTTGATAGCGAAGATTATGCATTTGGTGAATATTATTCTGCAACATCAGGCTTTGAGTGGCGCAGCATCATTTTTAATGCAGAAGACGGAGGCCGCCATAACGTCAATGCAATAACTACCTTAGCTGCAGCTTTTGCTTATGAATATGACGTGAAGAGTAATGATTTAATTAATATAGAATACAATGCTGTCTTCACACCCTACGATATCGTTTTAGCAAATTCTCAATTATCAAAAATTCTTGGACTCACCGATGTGGTCGGTGATTTGCCAGCAAATCTAACGAGTCTGGATTCTCTGAGTACCAGTTATGCAGGTGCTCAAAATCAAATTCGTTATGGGGCATTACTGGGAGGGATTCAACAATTAGCGCTTGAACATCAAGCAGGACTTATTGACGCAACCGATGATGACTTTATCACTCAAGTTGCTGCTGAATATGTAGCTGACGAAGGGCAGTTATATTATCGCACTGAATTAGAGTCTAGAGCCTTAACGCTTGAGACACTATACAGCACGGCATATGATAATTTATTAGCCATATCCGAATCTTTAACTGATAGTGATGTTCAGCAGCTGGTTTCTTTAGCACTAGCGGATCTTGCTGTTGATCGTGATTCTGCAGCAGCTCAAACAGCTGATACTAAAACTGAAATGCTAGCAGATGATTTGACCCTACTTTTAACCGATGATGAAATATCTGATATCAGCCTTGGTTTAGAGAAAACCAAACTTTTTGTAGCATCAATCAATGAGTTTCAAGCTAACTTTTGGGAAGATGATTATAAAGACGAGATTGATGCCTATAAAACATTGTTAGAAGAATTATCTGATGAGCACAGAGCAACCCTTGACGCTCTAGTCCAAGATTTTGTATTAATACAAGACTATTACGTGAGCTGCAGTATCGGTGGTCGTGACTGTACTGAAGCTAGGTTTGATGATGTGATCGCTCTTAACCCTAGTTATGATTCAAGTACTCAAACATTGACCCTAGATGGTGATATTACAGTCTCTCAGGAGCTTGAGAATTTATCGGTAACGAATACTGACACAGTGACTGAATCCCAAGCGGTTAATGTGTTGATTGTGGGCACCTTAGAAAGAGATGGTCTGGTTCTTAATTTAGATCACACCTACGAAGACGATGATGAAACGGAAATTGAGATCCCTTCTGCAGTTCGCATTTATTATCCAGACGAAGTGACTGGGGTACCAGAAACAGAAACAGCTGTTGAAGGTTATGAAATCATCTGGGGTGACTTCCAGTTATATGATGAGTCAGCAATAGGAACAGATGATGAAATGGAGTTAAGCGGTGCCTTTTTGATCTTTTACCGCGGTGTTCGAGACCCTCAAGATCTTGATAATTCAGACCTCAGATTTAATCTTTCAAACTGGACACTGTCTTCCATTATTAGTGATACGGTAGATGAAGATGACGATTCAGGTTACGACATATCAACGTTAATCATTAGTGCTCAAGCGAGTAATCCAGATACATATTATCCCAGTGCAGATACGGAAATAAAATTTGCTAATTTAGAAGGTTTTTACACCGCAAATGATGATGTGAAGCTGGACACTATCACAGGCTTGCTTACTTACAGTTTAGGAACTGAGACGGTTGCATACGGTTCTGGATATGTTGAAGCGGAGACCATCGATTTTGCAAACTCTATGGGTGAGACAACACGCTATCGCTTTTACCCTGATTCTCAGGTTATTGATCAATATGATGTAGATGACGATGATGATACCGATGATTTAGTCACTATGCATATTATTGAAGAGTGTGAGCTCATTGATGGTTCTGAGAGCAATATAGTATGTGGTGCTAAATCAAGAGTGTATGAATCGAGAGACTTACAGCAAACGATTAATGACTTATGGAAACTTGGTGCTTTCCAAGAAACAACGGTAGAAGGGCGCGGAACTTATTTTATTGATTTCCCAACAGAGGAAATTGATGGTTGCCTAAATCTTCAAGCGTTATCAGGCACGGATACTCTTGATGGAACATTGATAGAGCAAGAGGTCTTAGGCTTAGACTCAGTTCGTTTTACGAGTGAAGTATCTCTGATGGATGACGAACTGGATTCATTGCCAAGTACATTCTTCGATATGACGCTTGTTGCGCCTACCAAAGAGAAATACATTGTTAATTTGGGTTTGTCTCATAACTATACTGGTTCGACTACTGATGATAGCGACATTATTTTAGGTACTGGTAGTGATACTAATGTTTTGCGCTTTAGTTATGATACTTCTGACGACTTCACTAACTCTGGAAGCTATGCCGTTTTTCAAGGCGGTGTTGAGTTGGTCTTAGAGGATGGCAGTGAAGTTGACGAAGATCAGGATATTACAGCTTACTTCTCTCAAACTTATAGTGATGATGTTAGCTATGTCATCGTAGAAGATGAAGAAGGTGATGCTGAACGGTGTGTTTTATCAGTTAATGATGACTACACTAAAGATACAGCGGTTGATGAAGTTTATTACTTAAATTATAGCGGTTTGGTATATGGAACTGCGCGCTTAAATAGTAGTACTAGTATATGGGAGGTCACTTACATTGATGGTACTACAGCGGAAATGACATGGACCCTACCATCAGTTCCTCTGATTGATACAAGTGGCACATCGCCAGTTTTAGACATTGATGATTGATAAAATGAAGGAATATATTATGTCATTAAATGGATTTTTTGCCATATTTCTTCTGGCTTCGCTGAGTTTCTGCCCGAAAGCTGCTTTCGCAGATGTCGAAAGTGATCCGTGGGAGGGAATGAATCGTTCAATCTTTGAGTTTAATGAAGGTCTCGATAAGTATGTTGCGAAACCTGTCGCTCAAGGCTATCAGGCCGTTACTCCGCAAATAGTTGATACCGGTATTACCAACTTTTTTTCCAATTTGGAAGATGTGCTCATTGTTGTTAATGATATCTTTCAGTTAAAGCCATTGCAGGCTGCCTCTGATACTGCCCGCTTTGTCGTTAATTCAACGGTGGGGTTGTTAGGTTTCTTTGATGTCGCTAGTCATATAGGCCTACCAAAGCATAATGAAGATCTTGGTCAGACATTAGGTTATTGGGGAGTCGGAGAGGGGCCTTATTTGATGTTGCCACTTCTTGGTCCTAGTAATCTCCGCGATTCCTTTGGTTTGGCAGGTGATTCTTTTTCTGGACTTAGCTACACAGATATAGCTTATACGAGCGCTCAGACAGTTGGATTAATCACATTGAAAAATGTTGATTTGAGAGCCGACCTGATTGCTTCTGAAGGCCTAATTACAGG
>Ga0115572_10002115_pt1 | contig 15950 bp, 18 predicted proteins | sample COGITO_mtgs_1206_FD_88681 | JGI IMG/M metagenome (GOLD analysis project Ga0115572, IMG submission 88681) | Pelagic marine microbial communities from North Sea - COGITO_mtgs_120607 | ecosystem: Environmental > Aquatic > Marine > Epipelagic | place: Germany:Helgoland, sampling site Kabeltonne... | reverse complement strand
ACTAAAGGAGGTCTTCTATTTGTAGCCTCAGTAATACTACCATCAGCTCTATGTGTATTATACACAGTACTATTTACTAACCCCACTATTACATTCGGTGGATTCTAAAAACTAATAATTAAACCCTTAAAACTAAAAATTATGAAAAAAGTATTAATTACATTGACAGCAGTATTAACATTAATGAGCTGTTCAAAAGAAGAGATGACTGAGACACAAGAAGCTAGCTTCTCAATAGCAGATGACTACAGACTAGTGAGCATTGACTACCTAAGAGACGGTCAGCCATTTACCACAGAGATTGTATGTGGGGATACTTGGACATTCACTAGCGAAGGTCAATACATTAGAAACGAATACAATCAAGAAACCTGTGAGTATAGATATCAAGTATCAAATACTTATACAGCAACTCCTGAAGTGATAATGATTGGAGACACAGCCTACAGCTTAGAACAATCTACAGGAGCAATGTCTTTAACCAAAGACCTCTCAGATGGCTTAGTCGCAGTATTCAACCTTACACCAATGTAAGATGCTAAAAATAATCAGAGAAGCGGTTGAGACTATCACGGGATGTGATACCAACAAAGTAACTAGAGTCAGAGAGTATGTACAAGCACGAGCAATGTACTATCACTTTGCTAGAAAGAGCGGAGCAACACTCACGGCAATAGGACAGAGCAACGGTAAAGACCACGCAACAATTATCCACGGGCTTAAGAAGTTTGAAGAGTACCACAATTACGATGAGCTATTTAGAAAGCAATACGCACAGCTTCAAGAGTTGTTAATCGATATACATATCAATAAAGAAGATACTGCTTCAGAGAACATCTCAGAGGCTCTTAGATTAAAGAATGAGGCTTTAGTCCAAAGAAACATAAACCTTCAGCAGGAGCTAACTAAGGCATCTCTAGATAAGCCAAAAGTAATAGAAGACCTACTAGAAGGAATACCTCAAGAGCGAATAGATTTTTTCATTAATAACCAATTAGCATCTTTCATAAAAATGGAAAGAGCTACACTAAAAAAGCTAAAAGAATATGAATACAGAAACCAACAAATCAGAGAACAGCAAGCCTTTGAACAAGCAAGTCTTAAAGAAGAGGGTGGCGGAGTTAGAGAATCGATTAATCAACCTACATATCTTAGTAACCAATATCGCTCATAATCAAGAGATGATAGTTAAGGCATTAGCTCCTGATGAGGAAAAAGAGAATGAGACTCCTTACGATGATATAGACTTTAATGAGCCAAGGTAATGAACATACCTGAGATATACCTAGAAGACCCTTCCTGTTTATTGGAGGGGCTCTTTGATAAAGAGATGATGGAAGAGTATGATGTGTTCTTCAGAAGATTAGTGATGGTTGCATTAGGAGATGAGATTGAAAGATGCACACCTATTGTAATGCTCTCTGACGAAGAAACAGAGTACTATATATACTTGGATAAGGAAAACATACAAACGTCTCTTAAACGTGCTCTAAAGTACTTTGAGTGGATTGAAGAGTACCTGACTTGTAAGTTAGTATTAGAATTAATTAATGAAGAGGCTACCCTAACAAGGTAGTCTTTTTACTTTAGGGACAATATTTAATATATATCGTTATTATACTATAGAATCAATAGTTGATTTATATTGAATATTATGGATAAGAGAAAAAACAACGGAGGAAACTCCACAAAGGCATTAGGCATAGATAAGAGAAAGAGTCCTTACAGAGAGCTCATCTCTCAAGCGACTACAGAGGCAGACTTCATAGGAGTATTCAAGAAGCTTCAAGCAAACGCACTCAAGGGAGATGCCCAAGCAACTAAACTCTACTTAGAGTACACAATAGGTAAACCTACAATAGCAGTTGATATCACTTCAGAAGGTAATAGCGTGACTATTCCTACAATTAACTTTACCTCAGCAACAGACATAGACCACGAGGAGATATGAGCATAAACATTTCAGATAAATACAATCCTTTGTTCAACAGACCTGAGGGTGTAGACACATACATTATCACAGGAGGTCGTTTTAGTCAGAAGACATTTGCTACTTCATTGAGCGCATTGACTGCAGTCCTACAGAAAGGGCATAGGATTATGTACTCTAGATTCACTAACGCATCTCTTAAGGATTCTATCTTTGCTGAGGTTGAGGATAGGATAGAGATGATGAACTTACAGGGTTCTTTTGATATACAACAGAACAGGATTGATTCTAAGGTTAATAACGGCAAGATAGTATTCAAGGGATTGAAGAGTGGTAGTGGACAACAGACAGCAGCTCTAAAAGGATTGAGTGATTTCAGTATGCTTATACTAGATGAGGCAGAGGAGATGATTGATGAGGCTATCTATGATAAGATATCTCTATCTATTAGAGGTAATGGAGTACACTCAGAAGAGCCTAACGTGAAGGTGCTTATATTAAACCCTACTACTAAAGAACACTTCATATACAAGAAGTACTTTCAAGCTAGAGGTATTACAGAAGGCTTTAACGGGGTTAAGAACAACGTGTGTTATATACATACATCTTACTTCGATTGCCTTGAGTTCGTGCCTAAGGGAACACTACAATACTTTGATGATATGAAGGAGGATAATCCTCAGAAGTACAATCACGTTATTATGGGAGGTTGGCTTGATAAGGCAGAAGGATGTGTCTATACCAATTGGGAGTTTGGAGAATTCAACCCTGATGGATTACAGATTATCTATGGGCAGGATTACGGATTCAGAGACCCTACTACTTTGGTAGGTGTAGCGATAGACAAGAGAAGGAAAGTGATATACGTTAAGGAGGAGCTGTTTAAGAGTGGATTAACTAACTCGGAGATAGCTAAGATTAACTTGTCAGTATGTGGTAGAAACCTCATCATAGGAGATAGTGCATCAGCAGGTATCATCAATGAGATAAGAAGGATGGGATGTAATGTAGTTGGAGCAAAGAAGGGAGCAGGGAGTATAGAGGCAGGTGTAGCTTTACTACAAGACTATAAGCTTATCATTGAGCCTGAGAGTAGCAACCTAGCTAATGAATTAAACAATTATGTATATACTGATAAAGGAGCAAACTTATTCTGTACGATGTTTGACCACAGTTTAGATGCACTTAGATACGTTGCATTGTATGCATTAGGAAGTACAGGTAAAATTGAAATAAGATAAACTATGAGAACACTAACAACACTATTGATTGGATTACTATTAGTTAACTGCACAGCTCCTGTTGAGCCTGTATACACCTACTCTATTAGTAAGGAGTTACAACCTTATGTGAGAGAGGTATTAACAACCTTAGAATTCCATAACATTGAATTCAAGAAGCAATCATTCATTGTGGTGTTTGATGCTGATATAATGCGCACTAATTTAGTAGGTCAGGCTAAAGGTATGGATAATGATAGTTTAGTATATGTGATAATTAACCCTAATCTTTGGGGTAAGCTAACTACAAAGGAAAGAAGGCACTTAATCTTTCACGAACTAGCACACGATATATTTAACACCCTACACACTAATGAGGTGGAGTTAATGAAGCCGTCAATGCCTAGCCATTCACAATCTTATTATATGGATATCAACAAGGAGATAAGGTTATTGATGGAGCATATCAAAGTAACAAAACATTAGGGACATTATTTTAATTTAATCGTTATAATAGTATGACAATATCACTACCTGAATCTATAGCAGACATTACTCTTCAACAGAGTATACAACTAGACAAGCTCAATGCAAAGAGAGACACTCTAGATGATATGTCTTTTATTAAGAGATTCCTAGTAATCTTTACAGGGATGAAGTACAGAGATATCTCTAATGTCAATGTGGATGATTTCAATATGATGTTTGCTCAAGTGAGTAAAGCATTAGAGACTGAGAGCCCATTCCAAGATAGGTTTGAACTAGATGGTGTTGAATATGGCTTTGTGCCTAACTTAGATGAGATAACTATAGGAGAGTATATAGACCTCAGCAACTATGGTAACAGCTTAGAGACAATGAACAAGGTAATGGCGGTGTTGTTTAGACCTGTGATAAAGACTGATGTATTTGGAAGCTATGAGATTGCTGCCTATGACGGCACAAAGGATAGAGCTGAGGTAATGAAGCAAGCTCCAATGAACATCGTAAGTGGTATGTTGGTTTTTTTTTGCAGTTTATCGAAGGAGTTAAGAAGTCATATCCTGAAATCTACTCTAGCAACGGAGGAACAGAAAAGCAAAGCCTAGACTACTTTGATAAGTGGGGATGGTATGCAACTATCGATATGATAACAGGTGGAGATATACTCAAGATGGATGAGACACTACTAATAAAGGTCTTTCCATTTCACAACTTCCTAGCACATAAGTTAGATAAGCAGAAGATGGAAGCAACAATAAGACAAGGTAATAACGTAACACAATTATAATGAACGCATACACACAACTACTAAGACATATTAAGGAGATGGCAGAGGAAGATGACTACATCACAACCGTACTGCATAGACTACCTGAAGACTTTGATTGGGAGAAGGGGAACATCTTTCCTATATTGAATATTAGTGCATTAGCAGGTACGTTCACATCAACCTCAACAATACAATTCGATGTTACTATAACGTGTGTAGATAAGAGAGATATCAATAAGGAAGATGTCAATGATAAGTTTTGGAGCAATGACAACGAAGTAGATAATCACAATGCTACTCTGTCACATATCTCACACTTATGGACTAAGCTAAACAGAGACTACTCAAGAGAGAACATTACAGCCTCAGAGAATCCTAACCTTACTCAGATTGAATTCGAAGGAATGAATCTAATGGATGGATGGAGCATTACCTTTCAGGTTGAGATGCCAATGAACGTGAGCTTATGCTAAAGGATGTATTTGATGAGTTAGGTCGTAAGGTCTTAAGAGATGCTAGGCTTAACCTAAAGAGAGTTAAGAAAGGCAATAGTAGTCTCTATAAGAATCTTAAGTACAAGACTGAGAAGAACTCTATTGTCTTTACTCTTCCTGATTATTGGGAGTATGTGGATGCAGGGGTTAAGGGTGTTGGAGGAAGCAAAGCAGATGGCTCTAGGTGGAAGACTAAGAAGGTAACCAATAGCAAGTTCAAGTACAGAGATAAGATGCCTCCTTTAATGGCATTCAATGGTTGGACTATAAAGAAGAGAATAGCTCCAAGAAGCAAGAGCGGTCAGTTCACATCTAGGAAGAGTTTATTGTTTGCAATCTCCAAGAGTGTGTATCACACAGGTATAGCAACCACAGACTTCTTTACTGAGCCTGTAGAGACTAACATACGTCTATTAGCTCCTAAGTTAGCAGAAGAACAGATACTAGAATTAATTGATAATATAATAATAGAATAATGATAAGAGCATTAAGCCCATACTATATAGACACAGACTTAGTCTATGGAGGAGTAACCTGTGAGAGGTTTACATTGACAGTTCAGATTTGGGATGGAGCAAAGGCTTCTCCTGATTCTACTAATGAGTATAAGATAACGTATGAGAATACTCTAGGCTCAACAGGAAGCCATAAGATAAACATCAGCTCAATGATTCAGGACTATGTTGAGTTTAATGTTCCTACGTCATTCTCAGTAGTAGCAGGTACTACTATAAAGATGGGAAATAATCAAGCTTGGGTATACACCTATATTGAATATGATGGAGGTACTGCCAAGTATGATGAGGCTACTGACTTGATGTCATTAGGATACACATACGGAGACCAAGGAGAGAACTACACTACAGTGACAGCTAACTTCTTATTACCTGTTATGGATTACAAGATAAACAGAAACGGAGTCTTTATCATTCCATTTCTAGCAGATGAAGATGACGCAGAGGATATCACTATCTCAATGGATGGAGGAGCAACAGCATTTACCTCAACAGTTCTAGCAACTACTGACAGCTCAGAGATGGTGCAATACTTGTGGATTGATATGAACAACGACTTCCTGACTGCTAATCAGTATATCAGTGTAACCTTTAAAGGAACTACAATAGACTTGGATATATATGAGGAGGCAAGATATACTCCAATGGATATAATGTTCCAAAACAAAGACGGAGGGATGCAGTCATTCACATTCTTTAAGGATAGAAAGGAAGAGACTACTATCACAGATTCAATCTATGAGAGCAACAGAGGACAAGGCTCTCAAGGATACCACCAATTCCTAAGATACAATGTACAAGCTAGAAACTCAGTGAGTGCATCAACAGGATTTATACACGAGAGAGAGAATGAGATTGTACAACAACTAATGTACTCAAGAAGAACGTGGATATATGACCCTGTAAAGCAGATATACAGAGCTGTGATTGTAAAGGATACTTCAAAGCAATTTAAGACTCAGCTTACAGATAGGCTAATCAATTACACAATGAAGTTTGAGTACGGATACAACCAAATAAACAATATATAAATGGTTAACATATATATACAAGGACAATTACTAGACCAATATGATGATGAGGTTATTGAAATCACATCATCTGTGTTAGATGTGAGCGACCTTACAAAGAACACAGGAGACTTCTCCAAGACTTTCACCATACCTGCTAGCCCAACTAACAATAAACACTTTCAGCATTGGTATAACGCCTCTATTGATGACGGCTTTGATGCTAGAACTAAGGTAGATGGTCACATTGATATTGATGGAGTGCCATTCAAGACAGGTAAGTGGAGATTATCAGAGGCTATCTTTAAGGATGGTTTGATTGATGGATATATAATTAACTTCTTTGGTAACTTACCTAACATTAAGGACACCCTAGGAGATGACTTGCTGAGTGATATCAACTTTGTAAAGCACGACCACGAATGGAACGGAGCAAACATAATGGAAGGATTGACGGGAGACCTTAACTCAAACACGCATACTCAGAGAGAGGTGGTATACACTCCAATGTCAAACAAGAGATACTTCTACAATAGTAATGCGTTTGCATCTCCTGACTTTAACGATGATAACATAAACATCGCAGGAGCAGGAACAGGAACAGGGATAGTTTGGAATGACCTTAGACCTAGTATAAAAGCTAAGACTATTATTGATAACATACAACACAAGTATGGAGTAGGAACAAAGCAAGTCGTGAAGATTAAAGTTCTATCTAGACCTTTAGTAGCAGGAAGTGTAGCTATCACACTCAATGGTGTTGAGGAGAGCTTTAGTATATCTGCTCTTGCATCAGCATCATTAGCAGCAGCCTACATATCAACACAGATTGGGATTGAATTCAGTGGACAAGTTACCACCTCATCTGCTAGTGATATTGTAACCATTACATCTGTAGAGATGGAGCAGGAGTTTAATCCTAGTTACGAGCTTACCAACACAGGTATGGAGTTTGACGTATACGTTGATGAGGTTGGAGCATTCCCTTATGAAAACCCTATTGTATTTTCAAATGACTTCTTTCAGACTTCAGAGTTTGAGCAGATGTATCTGTGGCTAAAGAGAGATGATGATGAAGACATAGGACTAACTGAGAATGTTGTTAGATGGACAGGAGGAAGCTTCACAGACATAGACCCTGTCACTAACACTATAAGCTTTGACACGGATTGGAGCAACCTTAGTACAGATGACAAGATGAGAGTGAAGTTCAATACTAGCGATGTGGTAGGTTTTGGGAACACACCCTTCACGGTAGTTATGAAATCTACTAGAACAGATAATGATGGTAATGTTCAAGAGTTCCTTAGAGAAGAGGTTGCTCAAGTTGGAGCTGACGGGAATGTTAATGAGGTTAGCTTTACAACAACCTTCAGGTCTCCATTTGGATTCTCTTCGTCTTGGGAAGTACAATACTTCATAAGAACAAACACTACTTTTAAGGTAGCATCTACATTGATAAGAACTCCTGTAGTGAATAACGTTGATGGAACTGTTTTGACAACTACATCAGCAGGGTTATTAGAGACTTCTATTGTATCTATTAGCGAAGCAATGCCTGATATGAAGATAACTGATTTCTTGAAAGGAATCTTTGATATGTTTAAGCTTATAATAGTACCTCAACAGGATGGGAGTATGCTAGTTAATTCATTAGATAGCTACTATGACCAAGGGAATAGGTATGATATTAGTGATAAAGTAGACTATAGCACATTTAAGGTTAAAAGAGGAGAGCTTTATCAGTCTATTGGATACCAATTTGAAGACCCTAGCACAATACTTAATGAGGAATTTCAGAACAGAGCAAGAGATAAACAGTCTTATGGCTCTAGTTTAGTGAATGTGTACGAGAGTATTAGACCTATTAAGCTAATTGATGGAGAGAAAGTAGAGATAAAACTCCCATTTGAGCAAGTTGTATACGAGAGATTAACAGATATAGACTCAGCAGCAAGCAATGAGCAACTTAATATATCTATAGGAACAATAGCTGATAAGGATATGAAACCTATCACTCCCAAACCTATACTTCACTACATAACTGAGCAGGATATATCAGTAAGTACTATCAAGTTTATTGATGAGGACAACACTGAGACTACATTAAATACCACAATGTTGATGCCAATGAATCAGTTTGGAACTCTAGACCCTGCGTACTCTTTATTATTTGAATCTGAGTTTAGCTGTTGGGATGGAACTGTACTAGACAACAACCTATACACACTACACCACGAGGATTACATTGAAGCGGTGTTTAAGTTAAAGAGACGAAGCTTTGAGTATGAGGCTTTATTACCTACTCAATTAGTAACTAGACTAGGATTGAATGACATCCTTACTGTTGAAGGCATTGACTATAGAATCAACAAGTTTAAGCACAACCTTCTTGAAGGAACTACTAAGCTTGATTTGATTAATGGATTTGACACTTCACTATATAGTAAGACAGCTAAGAGTTATAGCACAGGTTTCTTTATTCCTTCTAGGATTAATATGAGCAAGTATAGAAGTACTTTATATTTTAATGTGCCTAGAGCTAATAGTGATTATAGCATTGGGAAGATTGACACAGGAGATGGAACTTCATTTCTAACTGTGGGAGTTCAAAGCCCTGCTAATGATAATATGATGTTAATTAAATGCGATACAATTAACACAACAGGATTCCCTAGAAGTTGCCAAGTACGATATACTGACTCAGCAACAGGAGTAATATCATACGTAACCGTAACACAACTACCAAATGGATAATAGTATAATTGAAATCATTGACGCACTCAAGAAGTCTGAGTATTACGGAGCAGGAGTAAACGTAGAGATTGCTAAAGGAAAGAATCAAATTGCTCTCACTTGGAGACAGCTTAAAACAAAAGTTAAACGCATAATAAAATCATAATGAAAGACGTAAAAATTAGGATATCAGCAGACTCCTCAGGGGCTAAGAAGGGCATTGATGATGTAACCGCATCAACAAAGAAACTAGACAAGGGTGTTAGTGGAGTAGACAAATCAACTAGCAAATTGATGGGTAGCTTAGACAAGATGACAGGCGGTGCTGTTACAGGGTTGAAGAGTTTTGCAACGGGATTAAAGACTATCGCAGGAGGCTTCAGAACTATAGGGGGAGCTATCGCAGCGAGTGGAATCGGTTTGATTGTTATAACTATCGCAGCATTGACAGCAGCCTTCAAAGGCTCTGAGGAAGGACAAAACAAGTTTGCTAAGATAATGGGAGTTATCGGAGCTGTTACGGGAAACCTAGTAGACTTACTTGCAGACCTTGGAGATAGCATAATATCAGCATTTGAAAATCCAAAGAAAGCTATAACAGATTTTGCCAACTCAATTAAGACAAACATCACTAACAGATTTGATGGTCTTATGGAACTTATACCTGCTTTAGGTAAAGCTTTTGAGCAGCTTTTTAGCGGAGATTTAAGTGGAGCAGCAGAGACTGCGTTCAATGCAGTTAACAAAGTTACTTTAGGAGTTGATGACTTGTCAGGAAAGATTAAAGCAGCAACAGATGCAACTAAAGACTTCATTGACCAAAACATAAAGGAAGGTAATGCAGCAGCAAAGGTAGCAGACCAAAGAGCAAAGGCTGACAAGATTGAGAGAGGTCTTCTAGTTAGGAGAGCAATCGCAGAGAGAGAGATTGCAAAACTTAGATTAAAGGCTAAGGATTTAAACAATGTGAGTGCAGAGGAAAGACAAGCAGCTCTTAAGGAGGTCTTATCTATACAAGATGGTCTTGCTGAGTCTGAGGTTGAGATAGCAACTTTAAGAAGCCAAGCACAGATTGCAGAAAACGGATTTGCTAGGTCAACAAAAGAGAACTTACTTGAGGAAGAGAGACTAAAGGCTGCGGTTATAGCAGTAGAAACTAAAAGAATCGACCAAAAGAGACAGATACAGAGAGAGCTTACAGCAGCAGAGAATGAGCTTAATGCTAAAATAGGAGCTGAAGCAAAAGAAAAAGAAGCAAAGCAGAAGGAACAAGACAAGAAGGATGCAGATGCATTAAAGGCAAAGATAGAGCTCAAAAAGAAGATAGCTGAGTTTAGTGCCATAAGCGAGGAAGAACAGAGAGAGCTAGAGAAAGACAAGCTAAGAGTTAACTTTGAGGAGCTTATGAAGCAACTAGGAACTGATGAAGATGCCAAGTTAGAGCTTACAAAAACATATCTAAAAAAACAGAAGGAACTTAAGGATAAGTTCGATGAAGAGGATAAAGTGAAGCGAGAAGCTAAGAGCAAAGAGGAGCTTGATGATGCTCAAGCGGTTGCCGACACTAAGCTAGCAATTCAGAACGCAGCTCTTGGGAACGTAGGAGCAGGATTGAAGTTGTTGGGTAGTTTAGCAGAAGACAACAAGGCTCTTCAAGCCACTACGTTGATAGGAGAGAATGCTGTTGGTATTGCAACGAATATCATCAACACTCAAGCAACAAACGCAAAGGCAGGACTTAACCCTGCTATAATAGCAGCAAACAACGTTAGAATGGGTATAGGTATTGCCGCATCTGTAGCTGCAACCGCTAAAGGATTGGCAGCATTAGGTAAAAGCGGAGGAGGACAAGCACCACAAGCACCACAATCAGATGCCCCTAGCTTCAATCTAGTGGAAGGAACAGATGACTCCTCAGCTATTCAGAGAACTATAGAAGGAAGAGGCAATGCACCCGTTAAAGCCTATGTAACTAGCGGAGACATTACCACAGCACAACAGGCAGACAGACAAGCAGAGCTTAATAGTGGGTTTTAGTGGGACAAAAAACAAATAAAATCGTTATAACAATATGAAAACATTTGAAGCTAAGTTTAAGAAGGGTGGAAAGGGAGTATTCGCAATAAGTCTTGTGAAAGACCCTGCCACTACTGAGCATTTTGTAGCTATGTCTGCAGAGTCAAAGCTTATAAAAATGGCTAAGGTTGATGAAGAGCAGAGAATAGTAATGGGTTTAGTGTTACAACCGAATCAATTAATTCCAAGATACAACGAAGAAACTGATGAAGAGTACAATATTGTATTCTCAGAAGAGACTATCAAGGATTTATCTCAGAACTTCTTTAAATCAAATAGCCAAAGTAATTCAAAGCTTGAGCATAGTGAGTCTATAGAAGATATCACTTTTGTTGAGTCTTGGATTGTTGAGAATTCAAAGGTTGATAAGTCTGCTAACTTTGGAATGAATTATCCTAAAGGCTCTTGGGTTGCTACTATGAAAATAGACAATGATGAGATTTGGAATGATTACGTGAAGACAGGTAAAGTGCAAGGCTTTTCAGTTGATGCGTTTGTAGACTTACAGGAGATTAATTTAAAAACAGAGATAAAAATGAACAAGAAACAAAAGAGTATTTTAACTATGCTCAAGGAGATTGTTGCAGGTGCTGAAGCTACAGAAGTAGTAGCTGAGGAAGTTGTTGCAGTTGAGATGGGTAGTGTTAAGTCGGGAGATTTAACTATTGAATTCGAAGGGGATAACCTTGAGGAAGGTACTGCTGTATTCGTTATGAAAGACGAAGAGAAAGTACAACTTCCTGATGGAACTTATTCACTAGAAGGAGATAATAAAATCGAAGTTAAAGATGGTGTAGTTGCATCAATGGGAGCTTCTGAGGAAGAAGTAACTGAAGAGCCTACTGAAGAGCCTGCAGGAGACGAAGAGCTTGCAGACGAAAAGGAAGTAAAAGAAGAGGAGCTTGAAGAAGAGCCTGCTCAAGACGAGGAAGCTGAGTTTATGATTGCTGTAAAGCAAATCTTAGATGATGCATTCAGCGAGTATGCTGAGTCTATGGGTGTTCAACTATCAGCTTTGAAATCTCAGATTGAAGAGGTTAACGGAAAGAATGTAGAACTATCATCTCAGGTGGTAGAGCTATCTAAAACTCCTGTAGCTGATGCAATCGTATCAACTCCTTCACAAGTAAAGATGAGTGGTCTTAAAGGAGCAATTGAAAGACACTCAAAATAAACAAGTATTTTAATTAATTAATAATAAATAAACAATAAAAGAATGGCAATTTCATCAAATTACGCAGGCTTTGAAGCAGTAGACATAATGCTAGAAGCACAAAAAGAAGAAGATACTCTAAGATTAGGGTTGATTACAGTTGTACCTAACGTAGGTTACAAATTAAATTTAAGAAACTTAGACGTTACTTTAGGAGTGGCTGACTATTCTTGTGGTACTACTCCTGCAACAGACGCAGTAGACTACTCTGAGAAAGTACTTACTCTTGCAAAGTTCAAAAATGAGTTTGAAATCTGTAAGGAAGACTTCAGACCAACGTGGTCAGGAGAGTCAATGGGAGCATCTGCTTTTAATGACCAAGCACCTGCTGATATTTCTAAGGCTATCGTAGAAAGCACAGCTTCTAAACTAGCACAATGGTTCGAAGACCAAATTTGGAACGGAGCAGGAACTGCAGGAACAATGGAAGGACTTATCACTCAGTTCAACGCTGATGGAGACGTAATCAAAGCAAACAATGGTATTACAGCTATCGGAGCAGCAGTTGACTCTTCTAACGTATTAGCAGTATTTGACGCAGCTACAGCAGCTATGCCTTACGCACTAAGACGTAAATCAGTAAACTTTATCGTATCTCCTGATGTAGCAGATGCTTACACAAAGTTACTTATTGCTAACGGAGCAGCTAACGGATTAGGTGGAGACGCTAACACAGGATTAGTATACGGACGTTACTCTGTACAAACTGTAAACGGATTACCTGACAACACTATCGTAATCTTCGAAAAGAAGAACATTACTCTAGGAACAGGTTTGGCTAACGATGCAGATTCTATTCGTATCAAAGATATGGATGAGGTTGATATGAGCGGAAACGTTTTATACAAGTCTGTATTCGGTGGAGCTGTAGGATATTCTTACGGAGCTGAGATTGTACACTTACTTACAACAGTAGCATAATCCAAACAATTAATTGGGGAGGGTTAATTCTCTCCCCTTATTTTTAACTTAATACATATACAGAATTATGGCTTGTGATATCAATATCGGACGTGCCCAACCGTGTAAAGACGGCTTAGGAGGTCAATCAACTCTGTATCTATACAATGGATTAGAAGATGCATTTACAGTTGCTAGTGGCGAAGCTACAGCAATCAATGTATTGCTTGATGAGGTTTATGCTTTCCCTTTAGAAGGAGACGGAAACACTCTAGAGCAATCTATGGTAGGAGACAGAAACACAGGGAGTAAAGTCAATACTCAAACACTAACTACAGTGTTGAAAAAAATGGACGCAGCTACAAATGCTCAGTTTAACTTGTTAGTAGCAGGTTACCCACAAGCGGTAGTAGTTGATAGAAATGGAAACTTTATAGCTTTAGGCTTGGATGATGGAATCGACTTTACAGTTGTAGCATCTACAGGTGGAGCTAAAACAGATATGAATGGTTACACTTTAACAGGTGTTGCAACTACTAAAGAGTTAGCTCCTTTGTTGGATTCAGCTACTCAAACAGCTTTCAAAGCTTTAGAAGTATAATTTAGTTTAGTTTTTTTTTTTGGTTAGTTAACCCCTACAGAGATGTGGGGGTTTTCTTTTACGGGACAAAAAGACTTAAAAATCGTTATATTAATATATGATAATCAATCCGATAAATACGACACACACACTAAGGATAATACCTAGATTCAATCCTTCTGATAGTTTAGTTCTAAACATCAAAGACACTACAACTAACCTAGATGAGGATATATCTCTAAGCTCTTATGCCTTTACTACTACAGGTGGTATTGAGTTTGATTTTGATTTTGAAGCTACAGATGAGGCAAGATACCAAATAACTATAAAAGAAGGAGATGAGGTTGTTTATAGAGGTATATCGATTGCAACATCTCAAGATACTCAAGAGTATCAACTAACTAATGATAAATATTATTTCTAATGGATATTAAATTAATCACACTATCTAATTACGTTAGACCTGCTTTAGTAGAGGAGAAGTCTAGGAATTGGGTTTTAAACGGGGCAAATAATTCTTTCTATCAATATATAATAGACAGGAATAATGGCTCTCCGACAAATGCTAGTATAAACAGAAGCTACAGCACCCTAACCTATGGGAAGGGCTTGGGATTCTCCAATGTAATCAGCGACAAAGTTGTTAATGATTGGGCAACCTTGCACTCTATCCTCAGACCTAGAGAGCTACGCAAGATGGTAGCAGACTATCAGGTATTCGGAGAGTTTTCATTCCAAGTAATTGAGAACAGAGACGGCTCTTTGAACAGCTTAACACACTTACCAAAACAGATGGTTGTGCCTTCTATTGCTGATATGGATGGAAGCATCAAAACATATTGGTATTCTAGAGATTGGACAGACATCAAGAAGGAAGAGAATGAGCCAAAAGAATTCAAAGCTTTTGGAGATGGTAAATCAGGTACTTCTATATACTGTGCAAAGCCTTACTCTATTGGAGATGAGTACTTCGGTACACCTTGCTATGCAGCAGGGCTTCAATACTGTGAGATGGAAGAGGAAATTTCAAATATGAATATCTCATCTATTAAGAATGGATTATCTGCAGGGTATATCATAAACATTCCTAACGGAGACAACTACACAGATGATGAGAAGAGAGATTTTGAGAGACAAGTAAAGCGTAAGCTAACATCTAGCAGCAATGCATCGAACTTCATTATCAGCTTTAATGGTCAAGACGTTGAGATATCAGTGACTCCTTTCCCTGTGAACACATCAGTACACAAGCAATGGGAATTCCTAACTTCTGAGGCAAAGAATCAGATTATGACTTCTCACAGAGTAATCTCTCCATCATTGGTAGGATTAGACTCAGCAACAGGATTCAGTTCACAAGCTGAGATGATTGACGTGTCTGAGAAGCAACTACTTAAAAGAGTAATAGCTCCTAAGCAAGACTTTATAATTGAATCACTAGAGGAAGTGTTAGTTCATTACGGTATCAATTTAGACCTTATGTTCAAGCCTTTGACACAAGAGGAAGAGATTAAGGAGATAGTTGAGGAGAGCGACTCTGACAACGTTGAAATGAGTTCTCAGTGTGGATGTAAAACTGAGTTAAGCGATGATATGGAGTCAATACTTGAAATGTATGCTCAAGACGCACCTGAAGGATATGAGTTAGGCTCTGAAGAGGAATATGAGCTTCAGATGTCAGCTAACCAAACAAGTGAGCAAGATACAAAGCTTTGGAAGACTCGCTACGCATTTACTAAAGGAACAAGCAAGACACCTAAAGGTCAGTCTAGAGCTTTCTGTAACAAGATGGTATCTCTTTCTGATAGTGGTAAAGTGTTTAGAAAAGAAGACATTGACTTAATGAGTTCACAAGGTGTGAATGGTCAGTTTGCTCACGAGGGTGGCAAATACGATATTTTCAAGTATGGTGGAGGGGTTAACTGCTACCATAGATTTGAGAGAAGAGTATACAAAAAGAAACTGAATGCAGATGGAACACCTAAGAAAGGTGGAGCAATGCAACAGACAGACTTTGTAAATGT
>Ga0115572_10002109_pt1 | contig 15970 bp, 17 predicted proteins | sample COGITO_mtgs_1206_FD_88681 | JGI IMG/M metagenome (GOLD analysis project Ga0115572, IMG submission 88681) | Pelagic marine microbial communities from North Sea - COGITO_mtgs_120607 | ecosystem: Environmental > Aquatic > Marine > Epipelagic | place: Germany:Helgoland, sampling site Kabeltonne... | reverse complement strand
GTAGATCCATAGATCTTTATTGTAATTTAATTAAAGAAACTATTAATAATGCTAAGAGTTCAATCCCAACACCTGAACCTAAAAAAGAGGTTGCTAATGACAAGAAAGAAAAAACTCAAGGAAAAACTGTTCAAGAAATTGATAGAGAAAAATTAGAACAAAAATTTTCTAAAGATAAAAAGGAGACCTTAAACTAGTATGAGTGATATTGAAAATGTTAAAAAATTAAGAGAAGCAACTGGCGCAGGATTTAAAGATTGCAATCTTGCAATAAAAGAGTCTGGTGGCGACATTGATAAAGCAATCGAAATTTTACGTGTAAAAGGAATTTCAAAAGCTTCAAAAAAAATGTCTAGAGATGCAAAAGAAGGTGTTGTTGCTGTAAGTGGTGACGAAACCAAAACATCAGTTATTGAGGTAAATTGTGAAACAGACTTCGTTGCAAAAAATGAAGATTTCACAAATTTTGTTAAAGAACTTAGTGAATTAAATAATGAAAAAAATTCTAATTTAGAAGATTTAAAAAGTTCTAAAATGAAAAATGGTGATACAGTTGAAGATAACATTGTTTCTTTAATTGCTAAAATTGGTGAAAAAATTACAATCGGTAAAGCAAAAACGATTGAAAATTCTGGAACAGTAAACAATCATTATTTGCATACAGTTGTTAAAGATAATATATCAAAACTAGCAGTTATTGTTTCATTAGAAACAAAAGATAATTCTGAAGTAGTTAAAAATTTTGGAAAACAATTATCTATGCATATTGCTGCCTCTAACCCATTAGCTCTCACTTCAGATTTAATTGATCAATCAATTGTTGATAAAGAACAAGAGCTTGTAACAGAAGAACTAAAAAATTCTGGAAAACCAGATGATATTGCGAAAAAAATCAGCTTAGGAAAAATGAATAAATTTAAAGAGGAAAATTCTCTTTTAACACAAGCTTGGGTTATGGAACCTAAAAAAAAGGTTCAGGATATAGTTAAAGAGCTTTCAATTGCTGATTTAAAAATAAAAGAATTTTATAGAATAAAGATCGGAGAGTAAATGTTTGATGAAAAGTCTTACAATATCAAAATGGATAAAGCCATTGAGGTTTTTTTAAAAGAACTTTCTTCACTTAGAACTGGTAGAGCAAACGCTGCAATGCTAGATTTAGTTAAAGTTGATGTTTATGGACAGCAAATGCCCATCAATCAAGTTGGCAGCATAACTACACCTGAGCCTAGAATGATTAATATTCAAGTTTGGGATTCAAGCAATGTCCCGTTAGTTGATGCTGCAATTAAAAAATCAGACTTAGGTTTAAATCCCCAGATAGATGGCCAATTGATTAGGCTTCCTGTTCCAGAACTTAATGAGGAAAGAAGAACAGAATTAAAAAAACTAATAAAATCAATTGGTGAAAAATGTAAAGTTTCTATCAGAAACATTCGAAGAGAGGCAAATGAGGATTTAAAAAAACTTTTAAAAGCAAAAGAAATTGGAGAAGATGATGAAAAATCATCTGAAAAAAATGTTCAAACAATTACAGATGATCATATAAAGGTAGTTGATGAAAAGGTTTCTTTAAAAGAAAAAGAAATAATGACCATATAAGATGAACCCGCTCAATCATGTGGCCATAATTATGGATGGCAATGGAAGGTGGGGATTAAAATACAAAAACTCTAGAAACGAGGGTCATAAAGCAGGTCTTAATACAGTTGAAAAAATCATTAAAGAAACTATTAGACAAAAAATTAAATATTTAACATTGTATGCTTTTTCTACAGAAAATTGGAATAGGCCAAAAAATGAAATAAATTTTTTGTTTGATTTACTAGAAAATTTCCTATCCAAAAAAATTGAAGAACTTAATAAACAAAATATTAAACTCAATATTGTTGGCGTAAAAAAGTTTTCAACAAAATTGAATAAACTTCTAAATCATTCAGAAAAGAAAACATCAAAAAATACAAGACTTCAAATTAATCTTGCACTAAATTATGGTTCAAAATTTGAAATTTTAGATGCTTTTAAGAAATTAAGTAAAAATGGTGACAAAATAAACGAAAAAAATTTAACAAGGTATCTACAGACAAAAAATATTCCAGACCCTGAATTATTGATCAGAACAGGCGATAGAAAAAGATTAAGTAATTTCTTACTATGGCAATTGGCTTATGCCGAAATTTTTTTTGAAAAAAAATTATGGCCTGATTTTGATGAAAAAGACTATATTAAAATCATCAAAAAATACAAAAAAATTAAAAGAAACTTTGGTAATATTTGATGTCACAAAATTTATTAAAAAGAATAATCACTTCAATTGTTTTATTGTTTTTATTATTTTTCATCAATTTTAGTCATAAATATATTTTTATTTTTTCAATTTTGTTACTTGGTATTCTTATCTATATTGAAGCAAACAATATATTTTCAAAATTAATATCACTGCAGCTATTAAAAAAGAAAACTTTATCTGAAACATTTAATTTTAGATTTCTTAGCTTAAATATCATAACTTTTTGTTATGTATTTTTTGTATTTTGTAATCTCTCGTTTGAAATTCATAGATCTGAAGGTCCTATTTTTTTTCTATACATAATTAGCATATGTTTTTTTACAGATATTGGTGGTTATGTTTTTGGTAAATTAATAGGTGGTAAAAAATTATCAAAAATTAGTCCAAATAAAACAATATCAGGAACAGTTGGTTCGTTTATATTTTCAATTATTCCATTAATTTTATTCTTAAATTTTGGTTATTTGAATTTAGAATTTAATTTAACTAATATTTTGTTTAGTTTATTAATTTCATTGATTAGCCAATTAGGCGATCTATTTGTTTCTTTTTTTAAGAGAAAAGCAAAAATCAAAGATACAGGTAAATTACTACCTGGTCATGGAGGAGTTTTAGATAGAGTAGATGGTGTTTTATTTGCAATACCATTTTCGTATTTTTTACTAAAATTATTTTAAATGAAGAAAAAGATTGCTATACTTGGGTCAACTGGTTCTATTGGCAAAACATTAATAGAAATAATAAAAAAAGATAAAAAAAACTTTAATGTAATTTTACTTACAGCACACACAAATTATAAAGAAATTTTAAAACAAGCAAAAATTCTAAAAGTAAAAAATTTAATCATAACTGATAAAAAATCATATCTTAATTTATCAAAAAATAAATTGGGTAAAATTAAAATTTTTAATAATTACGAATCCTTTAATAATATTTTTAATGAAAAGATTGATTATGTGATGAGCTCAATTTCTGGGATTAATGGTTTAACACCAACAATAAAAATTATTAAATTTACAAAGAAAATAGCTATTGCAAATAAAGAAGCAATTATCTGTGGTTGGCACTTAATAAAAAAAGATCTTAAAAAATTTAAAACATCTTTTATTCCAGTAGATTCTGAGCATTTTTCAATTTTTTATTCTTTACAAGGTAATAAAATTTCTAATGTGAATAAGATATATTTAACAGCTTCTGGAGGCCCCCTAATCAATACTCCAAAAAATAAATTTAAGGATATTAAAATTTCAGAAGCTATTAATCATCCAAATTGGAAGATGGGAAAAAAAATATCTGTAGATTCAGCAACTATGATGAATAAAGTTTTTGAAATCATAGAGGCAAAAAAAATATTTAATATAAAATATGAATCATTGGATATATTGGTGCATCCCTCATCATACGTTCATGCAATTATAAAGTTTAATGATGGAATGGTTAAAATTATTGCACATGACACTAACATGAAAATTCCTATATTTAATTCACTATACGAGAATCAAAATAAAAAAATTAAAACAGATAAATTAAATCTTAATAAATTAAATTTATTAAATCTTAAAAAAGTCGATTTGAATAAATTTCCATCAATAAAGATTATAAAAAAGCTTAAAAATAAGGAATCTTCCTTAGAAACTGTAATTGTCTTAGCCAATGATATTTTGGTTAACCATTTTTTATTAAAAAAAATTTATTTTACTGATATAGTAAGGCTTCTTCAAAAACTGATTAGTATGAAAAAATTCAACAATTATAGAAAGAGTAAATTAAAAAATATTAACTCAATAATTTTATTGAATAATCAATTACAATCAACAATTAACAAAATGATTGCATAATATTTATGAGTTCAATTTTTACTTTTTTAAAATTTGTCTTTATTTTTTTGATGCTGTTATCATCAAAAGCAATTTCCAATACTATAGATAAAATTGAAATAACTGGAAATGACAGGATTACGGATGAAACTATAAGATTATTTATTTCTGTAAGTAAAAATGATGAAATTAATGATATTGAATTAAACAATATATTAAATGATTTGTATGAAACTAATTTTTTTAAAAACATAGTTGTTAATTTCAAAGATCAAATTTTATTAATTAATGTTGAAGAAAATCCTATTATTGAAAACGTTAATTATAATGGAATAAAAAGTAATAGAATTTTAGACTTAATAAAACAGGATACCTTTATTAAGTCTAGATCATCTTTCAATGAAAATTTATTAAAAAAAGAAAAATTAAAAATTGAAAATATTTTAAAAAATTTAGGTTATTACAACTCTAATTTAGAAATTTTAGTCGAAGAGACAAAAAATAACTTAGTTAACATTACCTATAATATAGATTTGGGAAAAAAATCAAAAATTAAAAAGATCACTTTTATAGGGAATAAAGTTTTTAAAGATAAAAAACTTCATAGAATTATAACAAGTTCAGAATATAAATTTTGGAAATTTATCTCTGGTAGAAAATATTTAAATCAAAATTCAGTTTCTTTTGATGAAAGACTTTTACAAAATTTTTATAAAAATAATGGATATTACAATGTAAAAATAAATTCTTCATTTGCTAAACTTATTGACTCAAATAATTTTGAATTGATTTTTAATATTAATTCTGGTCCCAAAGTCTTTTTTGGCAATTTAGATTTAGATTTACCTTCAGATTTTGATGAAAAAAATTTTAGTCCTATAATAGAACTATTTATAAAAACTGAGGGAAAAGCATATTCAATTAATCAAATTGATAAGATTCTTGATGAAATTGATACTATTACAACTCTTGAGCAGTACAAATTTATAAAAGCTAATGTAACTGAAAATATAAAAGATAACTTGATTAACCTAAAATTTACAGTTGAAGAAAGTGAAAAAATTTTTGTTGATAGAATAAATATAACTGGAAATACAATCACTGCTGAAAATGTTATTCGTAATCAATTATTGCTTGATGAGGGTGATCCTTTTAGTGAAATTTTAGTAACTAAATCTATTAACAATATTAAAAGTCTTAATTTTTTTAAAAAAGTTGGATCTAAAGTTATAATTAATGAGGATAATAACACTAAAACAATTAATATTTCTGTAGAAGAAAAACCTACTGGTGAAATTTATGCTACAGCTGGTGCCGGTACTTCTGGTGGATCTTTTGGTTTTGGTGTTAAAGAAAATAATTTTTTAGGCAATGGAATTGGCCTTGATACAAATTTTGAATTAACAAGTGAGACATTTAAAGGCAAGTTTTCAGTTACCAATCCAAATTTTAATAATACAGATAAAACTCTATATATATCCGCTGAATCTAGTGAAAATGATAACTACCAAAATTTTGGTTACAAAACAAACAAAACTGGTTTGATTATAGGTACTAATTTTGAATACCTCAATGATTTTTATTTGGGATTGTCTAATTCTAACTTTTATGAAGTAATTCGAACTAATAGTACGGCATCAGCACAACAACAAGCTCAAGAAGGAAATTATTGGGATTCTTTTATCAAATTAGATTTTAATTATGATAAACGTAATCAAAAATTTCAAACAAATTCTGGATTTAGATCGTTCTATTCATTGGATTTACCAATTTTAAGTGACACTAATACTTTAAAAAATTATTATAATTATGATCACTATTTTGATTTTTTTGAAAATAACTTTTCTTCTATTTCTTTTTATTTTCAAACTGCAAATTCATTAAATAATAAAGATATAAAACTATCTGAAAGAATAAATATTCCATCAAGTAGATTAAGAGGTTTTGAAAGGGGAAGAGTGGGCCCTAAAGATGGTGACGATTTTATTGGTGGAAATTATGCATATTCGATTAATTTTGCATCAAATGTACCTTTTTTATTTGAAGAGTCACAAAAACTAGATTTCTTAATTTTTGCAGATGCAGCCGATATATGGGGTGTGGATTATGACTCATCTATTAAAGGTAATGGCATTCGATCTTCTATTGGTGTTGCTCTTGATTGGATGAGTCCATTAGGTCCTATGAATTTTAGTTTGGCTTATCCAATTACAAAAGTAACCGGAGATAAGACTGAATCATTTAGATTTAATTTAGGTACAACTTTTTAATTCAATGTTTAAAAAATTTTTTTTCATATTAATACTTTCGTTACTATCATTTAATGCATTAAAAGCGGATGTAAAAACTTCATATGTAGATATTGACTATATCTTATCTAATTCTATTGCAGGCAAATCACTTTTAGAAAAGTTAAAAAAAGAGGAAAAATTAAAAATTGATAAATTTAAAATTAGCGATGAAAACTTTAGAGATAAAGAAAAAAAAATAATAGCAAAAAAAAACCTCATCACTAATGAAGAAATAAATAAAGAATTAAAATCATTACAAATTGAATTTCAAAGTTACAAAAAAAATAAAATTCAGGAAATTAAAGAATTTAAAGATAAAAGAAATAGAAATGTTTTGAACTTTATAAAAATGATAAACCCAATAATTGAAAATTATATGACTGAAAATTCAATTTCTATTTTGCTAGATAAAAAAAATATTTTTATTGCAAGTAAAGACTATGATATTACAAAAAATTTGATTACACTAATTGATAAAAAAATTGAAAATATAGACATAAAATAAATGATAAATTTAAATAAAAGTGAAATCGAAAATTTACTTCCTCACAGAGATCCAATGCTATTAATTGATGAGCTTAATGATATCAAAAAATTAACCTCTGCTACTGGAATAGTTAATGTTAAAAAGAATAGTTTTTTTGTTCAAGGACATTTCCCTGGACAACCAGTTATGCCAGGAGTTCTTATCGTTGAGGCTTTTGGTCAAACAGCCGCTGCTTTAACAGCACATGGTATCGACAAATCTACATACGAGAATAAACTAGTTTTTTTAATGGGTGTTGAAAAAGCTCGTTTTAGAAGCCCTGTCATTCCTGACTGCAAATTATTATTAAAAGTTGAAGCCATAAGATCTCACGGCAGAGTTTGGAAATATAAAGGCGAAGCTTTTGTGGATGACAAAAAAATGGCTGATGCAATGTGGTCTGCTACTATCGTAGATAAGAAATAAATAGCAATAATTGTTGATAACTTATTATATTTTGCTTTGTTAAAAGCAAACATGGTTAATCCATTTTTTAAAAATCACGGTCCTTTTAAATTAGTTGATATATTAAAAGATTTGAATCTAAATCATATAGAAATAAACAAAGATTTATTTATTAATGATATTAAAGATTTGAAAAACTCTCAATCAAATGAAATTTCATTTTTTCATTCACAAAAATACAAGTCAGTAGCAAATAATACAAAAGCAACTTTTTGTTTAACAACAGAAATTTTAAAAAAAGAATTACCTAAAAACTGTAAACCAATAATAGTAGACAATGTTTTAGTTTCAACCTCCATTATTACAGCTAAATTCTATCCAGATTCAATAGAGGATAGTTTTGATGATACTGTTCAAGAAATTGATCAAACTAAATTCAACGATTTTGTAAAGTATGGTAAAAATGTATTAATTGGTGAAAATGTTACAATTGGTTCAAATTGTTCTATAGGACATAACACAATTATTGAAAAAAATGTTATTATTGGTGACAACTGTTCTATTGGTTCAAACACAGTCATTAGAAATACTTTAATTAAAAAAAATGTTAAAGTTCTTGATAATTGCACTATTGGAAAACATGGGTTTGGTTTTTTTCCAAATAACAAATCAAATTTAAGATATCCTCATATAGGTGTTGTGTTAATTGAAGATAATTGTGAAATTGGTTGTGGTTCGACTATAGACAGGGGCTCAATGTCAAATACTCATATTGGTAAAAATACGTATTTAGATAATCAAATTCATATAGCTCATAACGTTAAAATTGGAGAAAATTCAATTATAGCTGGTCAAGTAGGAATTGCTGGAAGCTCCACAATTGGTAGCAATGTAAGAATTGGAGGGCAAGTTGGAATTTCAGGACATTTAAAAATTGGTAATAATGTTGAGATTGCAGGTGGGAGTGGAGTTATAAGAGATATACCTGATAATATTAAAGTTATGGGTTACCCAGCTAAAAATATTAGAGAATTTTTGAAAGAAAATAAATGATACATAAAACAGCAATTATAGATCCTAAAGCAAAAATTTCCTCTAGTGCAAAAATTGGACCATACTCTATCATTGGTCCACATGTAGAAATAGGAGAAGATACAGATATTAATTCACATGTAAGTATTGCTGGCTATACAAAAATTGGAAAAAATAATAAAATTTATCCTTTTGCATCTATTGGAAATGAGCCTCAAGATTTAAAATTTAAAGGTGAAAAATCTTGTCTTGAAATTGGAGATAATAATAAAATAAGAGAATACGTTTCAATAAATCCGGGTACGAATGGTGGTTCTGGATTAACAAAAATTGGCAATAACTGTTTATTTATGGTTTCGTCGCATGTTGCTCATGATTGTACTATCGGTAATAATATTGTTGTTGTTAACAATGTTGCGATTGGCGGACATGTTCATATTGATGATAATGCGATTATTGGTGGCAACTCTGCAGTTCATCAGTTTATTAGGATAGGTAAGTTTGCTATGATTGGTGGAATGTGTGCTGTTATCAGAGATGTAATACCATACGGGTTAGTTCATGGAAATAGAAGTATACTTCAAGGTATTAACTTAATTGGTCTTAGAAGAAATAATATTTCAAATCAAGATATTACTTTACTTAGTAATGCTTATAAGGAAATTTTTAAAAGTGAAAATCTATCTGAAAATTTAAACAATTTATCTGATGATTTTAAAAAAAATGACCTTGTTACCGAAATTTTAAGATTTCTTCAAAAAGATAAAAAAAGACCAATTTGTACTCCATTTTTAAAATAAGATGATTGGATTATTTTTAGGGGACACTGATTTTCCAAAGATAATTCTTAAAAAAATTAAAAAATTAAAAAAAAAATATTTTATTATTGATTTATCGAAAAATAATATTTTTAAAAAAGATAAAAATTCATTTCGAATAAGTATTGGAAAATTTGGAAAAATTATTGATTTAATTAATAAAAAAAAAGCCAAAGAAGTATTATTTGCAGGTAAAATTTTAAAGCCAAATTTTTCCACATTAAGATTAGATTTAAAAGGTATTTATTACATGCCACGTATCCTTAAGGCTGCTAAATTTGGTGATGCAGCAATTTTAAAAACAATAGTCAAAATTCTCAGCGATGAAAAAATTAAAGTTATTCGTTCAAACTTTTATAGTCCTGAATTATCATTAAAATCTGGAAATTATTCAAAAATAAAACCAAATTTAAGAGATGTTAGTTCAATTAAAAAAGGAATAAGATATTTTAAAGATTTAAATAGCTTAGATCATGTTCAGGCAATTATTGTTAAAGATAATAATATAGTGGCAACAGAAGGCAGGCAGGGGACTAAAAAAATGATTTTAAAATTAAAAAAAAAAACCGAAGGAATATTAATAAAATTACCTAAATCAAAACAAGATTTAAGATTAGACCTTCCAACAATTGGGTTTAATACTTTAAAAGATTGTAAAAAATTTGGTTTAAAGGGGATAGTTTTAAAATCAATGCACAATATATTTTTAGACAAATATAAATGCATAAGTTTTGCAAATAAAAATAAAATTTTTATAAAGGTTTTATGAAAAAAATCTTTATATTAACGGGAGAACCCTCAGGAGACAAATTAGCTTCTTCAATAATTACAAAGTTAAAAATTCAAAATCCTAACATTGAATATTTATCTGTTGGAGGTGAACATTTAAATAATTTGGGTATAAGATCTATTTATGATTTAAAGGATATTACATATCTTGGTTTTACCAGCGTATTATTAAATATTTTTAAGATAAAAAAAAAAATCAGTAAAACAGTCGATGAAATTCTAAAATTTGATCCTGATATATTATTAAGCGTGGATAGTCCTGACTTCACACTAAGAGTGGCAGAAAGAGTTAAAATGTTAAATAACAAGATAATAACAGTTCACTATGTTGCTCCTAAAGTTTGGGTTTGGCGAAAGAAAAGAGTTAAAAAAATTAAAAAATTTATAGATCATATGCTTTTATTATTTAGTTTTGAAAAAAAATATTTTGAAAAAGAAAATATTAAAACTACTTTTGTAGGTCATCCATTGATAGAAGATAAAGAAAACGTAAAGATTGTCTCCAATAATTTGATTTCTAAAGATAGAATGATTATATCAATATTTCCAGGCAGTAGAAAATCTGAAACCACTGTTTTAATGCCAATACTGTTAGATTTTATAAAGTTAATGAATATAAAAAATTATAATTATGATTATATTTTTCACGCAACCAATGAAAATAAGAAATTTTTGGCTGACCAAATTAAAAAATCTAATTTAAAAAATATTGACGTAGTTTCGGATGAAAATATTAAATTAAAAGTATTATCTAATTCTGTTTTTGCTGTTTCTAAATCAGGGACAGTTTCATTGCAAATTTGTAATTTAAATATACCTTCAATAATAATCTACAAGTTAAGTTTTTTAAATTTTATGATTTTTAAATTTTTAGCAAATATCAAATTTGCTAACATCATTAACATTATTAATGATAAAGAAGTAATTCCCGAATTATTGCAAAAAGAATGTAATTCTAAGGAAATTTTTAACTCTGTAATTTATTTATTAAAAAATCCAGATTTAATAAAAAAACAGCTAATAATTTGTAATGACACATTAGATGGTATTAGATCTAAAACATCCTCATCTAATGAGTCAGCCGTAATTTTAAACAAGTATCTTACTTCCTAATCTTTTTTTAACCTCTTCTTTACCTAACGAAATGATAATATCATATAGTCCTGGGCCAAATTTAGAACCTGTTAAGGCTACTCTAAGTGGTTGGCCAACTCCTTTGAAATTTGTCTCATATTTCTTTATTAGTTTATTTACAATTGGCTCAAGGCTTTCTTTATTCAAGTATTTTATATCTGTTAGATCGTTATTAAATTCTTTTATTATGTTTTTTGACTTTTCTTCTATTAATTTTAAATCTTCATCATTAAATTTAATTTCATCTAGTATTATATATTTCGCATTATTATAAATATCTTCCAAAGTTTTTGCTTTGTTTTTAAGAAAAGACAATGACATTTTAATTTTTGTCTCTTTTATTGGGTTTATTTTTTCTTTGTAAATTTCACAATATTTTACAAGATGCTTGTAGAGATCATTTTCATCTATGTTTTTAATATAATACTCATTCATCGATAAAATTCTGCTCATATCTAGTTTTGAAGGAGATTTGCCAACACCTTCTAAGTTAAAGTGCTCTATACTTTCATCAAGAGTAAATATTTCCTTATCCTCATAAGACCAACCCAATCTAAGCAAATAATTTCTTAAAGCATCGGGCATTATGCCAATTTTAGAATAGTCATCTAATGTGGATGCATTATCTCTTTTTGATAATTTTTTACCTTCTATTGTATGGATAAGGGGTATATGTGCAAATTTCGGCAAATCCCAATCCATAGCTAAATAAATTTGCATTTGTTTGAAAGTATTAATTTTATGATCGTCTCCCCTAATAATGTGTGTCATATTCATTTGATGATCATCAACGGTCGCAGATAAATTATATGTTGGTGTACCATCGTTTCTTAGAATTATGAAATCTTCTATTGTATTATTGTCAATTTCCACATCACCTTGAACTAAATCATTTAATACTGTTGATCCCTCTGTTTTACTTTTAAATCTTATTACTGGTTTAATATCTTTAGGAGCTTCAGAATCTGGCATATCTCTCCATTTTCTATTATAGATGTAAGGAAGTTTTTTTTGTCTAGCTCTTTTTTTTTGTTCTTCAATTTCTTCATTAGAACAGTAACACTTATAAGCGTTACCATTATCTAATAATTTATTTGCTATATCTACATGATCCTTAATTTTAGTTGATTGGATATATTCCTCACCGTCATGCTCTATCCCAATCCATTTTAGAGATTTGATAATTTGAATTTTGTGCTCATCCTTAGATCTTTCTTTATCCGTATCCTCAATTCTAAGATGAAATGTTCCTTTTTTGTTTTTAGAAAATAACCAATTAAAAAGTGCAGTTCTTACACCCCCAATATGAAGAGCTCCAGTAGGTGAGGGAGCAAATCTAGTTGCTACATTTGACATCAATGTTGTTTAGACTATTTTTTTAGAAGTTTCTATATAAAGATACCAAAACTCCTTGAACTTTTACTCTATCTGGTCCAAAAATTTTAGTTTCATAGTTCCTATTAGCACTTTCAAGTGCTACCACTTTACCTTTTTTACGGATCCTTTTAAGCATAGCTTCATGTTCATCAATCAAAGCTACAACAATTTTTCCATTATCTGCAGTATCAGTTCTTTTAATAATTACAGTGTCACCTTCATTGATGCCAGCTTCTATCATTGAGTCACCTTGTACTTTTAATCCAAAGTAATCACCATTTTTCTCCAAATTGCTTGGCAAAGGAATTCTCGACACTTCATTTTGTATAGCTTCTACAGGGGTTCCAGCAGCTATTTTTCCAAGAACCGGAACTTCCATATCATCAGAATTAATGTTCACTTCATCTAGTCCACCTTTAATTACACTTGGTGAGAAACTATTATAAATATCATTTGCAGACGCTGTTTCTGGTAATTTTATTACTTCTAAAGCTCTTGCTTTGTGAGCTAATCTTTTAATAAATCCTCTCTCTTCTAAGGCACTAATTAATCTATGTATTCCAGATTTAGATTTTAAATTAAGTGAATGTTTCATTTCTTCGTATGAGGGTGAAACTCCAGAGCTTCTCAATTTCTTGTTGATAAATAAAAGCAGGTTTTTTTGTTTTTTAGTAAGCATAAGAACAAATATCGTACAAATAATGTTCTATAAAAGTTCTTATAGATAAACAACAGTAAAAAGTTGTTTAAAATAGGGGTTAATTTAACTACAAAACAGAAAAAATAGAATTTTTAGTCAAATTTTTTAAAAGTGATTCACCAATTAAAAAAGTTTTAATAGAAGTTTTGCTATTCAAGTCTAAAAGTTCTTCTTTTGTTTTAATTCCGCTCTCTGAAATTAACGGTCCTCGATGGCCAATAAGCACATTATGAATATCGTAGGTTGTATTTATATCAGTTTTTAGAGTTTTTAAATTTCTATTGTTAATTCCAATCAAAGCATCTTTAAAATTTAAAGCTTTTTTAGCCTCTTCTACAGTATGCACTTCAACAATAACAGACATGTTAAATTTTAATGCTTCTTCATATAATTCATTAGCTAAAACATCAGATACACCAGCTAGAATAATTAAAATTGCATCAGCACCATTAGCTTTAGCAAAAGGTATTTGCCATTTGTCTATAAAAAAATCTTTACACAAAATTGGTAATTTTATGTTGGCTAATTTAATTTTAGCCACATCATAAATCTTTCCTTTAAAATAATTTTGTTCAGTTAGTACAGAAAGACAAGTTGCTTCATTTTTATTATAAATATTTGCTATTTCTATAGGATCATAATTATCAATTATTATACCTGCTGAAGGACTGGCTTGCTTAATTTCAGCAATGATTGAAATTTTATCATCTTTTATGTTTTGTTCGATTTTTTCTTTAAAATTTATATATATATTTTTGTGATTGTTATTCTCTATTACTTTCAAAAAACTTTCTATTGAATTGTTTGCCTTGTATAGCTCTAATTCTAATTTTTTTTTTATGATTATTTTTTCTAGTATATTTTCAGACATTTTGTATTTTTTTCAAATATGAGTAAGTTTTACCAGAAAGTATAAATTCTCTAGCGTAATTATAGGCTTCAGAAAATTCAATGTATTTTTCTCCAACAATTAAACCAGCTGCAGCATTTAAACAAACTGCTTTTGAAAAATCATTATCTTTACCTTTAAATATTTCAATCATTTTATCAGCATTAAAATCAGCATCATCACCAACTAGATTATCAAATCTATCTGCATTTACATTAAGAGTTTTTGGATCAATTGTAATTTCAGATATAATACCGTCTTTTAATTGAATTACATTTGTTTGTGCGTAAGGAGAAATTTCGTCTAAACCATCTTCACTGTTTACAATCCATGCAAATTTAATATTCAGATTTTTAAGTCCTTCTGCAAACACCTTTAATAATTTTTTATCAAAAACTCCAACAACTTGTCTTTCAACTAAAGCTGGGTTGCTTAATGGACCGATCATATTAAAAATAGTTCTTTTTCCAATTTTTTTTCTGACCGGACCGACAAATTTCATTGCACTATGATATATTGGGGCAAACATAAAACCAAAATTATTATTGTAGATTTCTTTTTCAATATCATTTGGCTCAAGATTTATTTTAATTTTAAGAGCCTCCAGAACGTCCCCAGAGCCACATTTTGAAGACACAGCTTTATTGCCGTGTTTAGCTACTTTTGTGCCCATGCTTGCCAATAGTAAAGCTGAAGCAGTAGAGATATTTAAAGTATTCATGCCATCACCACCTGTTCCACAAGTATCAATACAATCAGCAACATTAACTCTTTTTGATTTTTCTCTAAGAATATAAACTCCCCCAGCAATTTCGTCCGAAACTTCACCTTTATCAGATAGTAGAGTTAGGAAATTATAAATTTCTTCCTCATTAGCTTTGCCTGTCATTAGTAATTCAAAAGCAGATTTACTTTCTTTAAAAGTCAAATCTTCTTTTTTTCTTAATTTTTCTAAAATTAGTTTCATTAATTAATAATTCACAAAGTTCTTTAATATTTTCATTCCTAATTTAGTTTTAATACTTTCTGGATGGAATTGTACACCATGAATGTTATATTTTTTATGCTGAACACCCATGATTAATCCGTCATCAGTTTCAGCAGTAATTTCTAGATTTTCAGATAATGATTTTTTATTAATAATTAGGCTATGATATCTTGTGGCTTCAAAGGTTTTGGGAAGGTTCTTTAAAATTCCTATATTTTTAGATCGAATTTTACTTGTTTTTCCATGCATTAATTTTTTTGCTTGAACAATTTTTGAACCAAAAACCTGACCAATAATTTGATGTCCTAGGCATACTCCAAGGAATGGAATATCTTTATATAAGGTTTTCAAAATATTCAAACAATTTCCTGATTGATTTGGATTTCCAGGTCCAGGTGAAATTACAATTTTATTATATTTTTTTTTTATAATTTCTTTTGAAGTAATTTTATCATTTCTAACAACATCTACATTAGTTTTTAATGATGATAAATAATGATAAAGGTTGAAAGTGAAACTATCGTAATTATCAATTAATAATATTCTCATTATCTCAATGCATTAATTAAGGCTTTTGCCTTGTTTACCGTTTCCTCATATTCTTTAATTGGTTTGCTATCTGCAACAATTCCAGCACCTGCTTGAACATAAAATTTTTTATTTTTTGCAACTGCTGTTCTTAATGCAATACAAGTATCAAATTCACCATTAGCTGAAAAATATCCAATACCACCTGCATATACTTTTCTCCTTGTTGCTTCTAATTCATCAATAATTTCCATAGCTCTTATTTTTGGAGCTCCTGATACTGTACCGGCTGGAAAACCTGACAATAATGATTTAAACTTAGAAAATTTTTTATTATATATTCCTATTACATTAGAAACTATATGCATAACATGAGAGTATTTTTC
>Ga0115572_10002104_pt1 | contig 15983 bp, 20 predicted proteins | sample COGITO_mtgs_1206_FD_88681 | JGI IMG/M metagenome (GOLD analysis project Ga0115572, IMG submission 88681) | Pelagic marine microbial communities from North Sea - COGITO_mtgs_120607 | ecosystem: Environmental > Aquatic > Marine > Epipelagic | place: Germany:Helgoland, sampling site Kabeltonne... | reverse complement strand
CTAGCTAATCGTTATTTTTACGGCACGCACCTGACGGCAGATCAGTGCTGGAAACTCTATGAATCAATGAAAAATGAAGAGCAAAATTACGATCTATTCGAAAGTGGAGTGACAAAGCAGGAACAACTCGCACTCAAAGATCCGCTTTATGCCCACATGCTAAGTGAGCATCACGATAAAACATGGTTTATAGAACACCCTAATGCCGACTACGCCGCCCTGTCTGAGCGTGAAGCGGGTTATGAAGCCATGCTAAGAGAACAGTCTCGACAAGAAGCGAGAGAGAAAGAATATCAAGATTCCCTTTTTGGCTCTAAAGAGGATGTAGAAAAGCATCTTCAGCAACACCACTTAACGTCAGAACCTAAACCATACTGGGCACACTGCGTTGATAAAATAAACTCTGCCCTATCTAACACATAAGGACATAGAATGTTTATCATTAGAAACTACACACAGAGACTGCCAGTCGCCGATCTTCGTACATTAAAAGAACAACTGGTAAGTGAATTCGAAGGCAAAAACATTAGCATCGAAAAAAGCGGTAAATCAGGCTGTAAAAAAATCACATACGTAAAAATAAAAAATGGTATTATCTTAGACGCTTATAAAAACCAACCCATTATTTTTGAGTCTTTATGATAGTTTTTATATATTTCTAACTATTTTCTTGGTAACCTTATATTTATTTATTTATTTAAGGTCATCTATTATGAAAAACGCTCCATTTTTATTACTCACATCTTCTCTTTTCTTTCTATGCTCCAATGCTTTTGCTGAACAGAATGTATTTAGAATTACCCCTAAGAGTAGCCTTCCAGAAATCAAAAGCACTTTACTATCAGCGACAGACTCTAAAGATGATGATTCAGAAGCAGAAGACGAAACATTCGAAGAAGTTATCAGCCATCAAGTAATCTCTGCTAGCAACCACTACCCTATAACAATGAGAGCTGGAAACGACGCACACTCTCAAGTTAATGTTATTGACAATCAATTATCAATAAGAAGAAACTGGTCAGGGTGGACTGACGTCAGCTTTATCACACCAGAAACTGGAAGGTTAACCGAGCTTACTTATGATCAAAATGACCGGATTGTTATTGAATACGACACTTACGTAGCTTACTCAAACAACTCAAACATGAACCCTTATGTTTCTGTTGGCCCATTCACTTTTTTGGGAACAGCTAAAAACCCATATATATATACAGAATTTGGCTCAACAGATATATCGACACTTAGAGATATAAACACAAACTACAAAATGATTTACGATAATGGAACAACAAAAACTTTTATCAATGGAGAACTAGTAAATCAGACAGAAGGACTAATTACCCCTGCAAACGGTCAATCCATTAGAATAAGAGCAACGTCACACACAGAAATTAGAGTAGGAAACTTAAGCTATACAATATCGCGAAGACCTTAATTTATTTAAATACTAAATAAATATTGACTTTACATAAATCTCTGCTATAATACAGTTCTTGATTGGATGAAGCAACGTCAATCTGTTTTGGACGAGGGGTGCGACCCCCCTCCAGCTCCACCAAATGTACACACACTTAGGAGTGTATATCTGATGGGGCTGCGTAGTTTTGACAGGACTGAACGATAGCGTGGACAATCCGAGAGATATCACTCTCGTAAATAAAACTACTCAAACTAAACGCAAACGATAATCAAGTTCGCATGGCTGCCTAAGGGCTAGCCGGATCAAGCACCAGATTCGCAACAGAAATGGTGTAAAAAGGCTGCCTACGGTGGCCTTTTTTTTAACTAAAATTTAGGCAATGAAAAATAACTATTATTGAGTAACCTTAGATTTTATGTATTTAATATACCGTATATTAAATTTATTTATTGATTTTGTAGGTAACACTATATATCATCTAGTTTTAATTAAAAATTTAATAAGGTCTATTTAAAATGAAAATTCTTCCTCTTGCACTAGCCACAGCTGTCGCACTATCAGGCTCCTTTTCAGCTATTGCTGAAGGCGAAAACAATAGATTTAGAAAGCCATTGTTCGATCTACCTGACTTGTCGGTTAACGCAATATCTCAAGCGTCAACATCAGGCCCTACAACGAACCCCAATCCTGAAACTACCGAACCTGAAGCTACCGAACCTGAAGCTGCTGAACCTGAAGATCCAAACACTCGCTCTGTTAGCTACTCATTGTTTAACGCAGACTCTAACATCAACACTAGAGTGGTTAATTCCAATGCCAACACAATCATATACTCAAACGGGAATGGTCAAGCTATTGATGTCGCACAAACAGACAATAGCACCGCTGTAATTACCTTCTTGGACTCAAGCGGTCAAGAGCTTTTTGCCCAATATGATAATAATGATACGGTTGATATTTCAATGACCGTAAATTCGTACCATGAGCAAGAAAGTGAAGACTCCTTATTTAGCTTTACCGTCGGTGGTTTTTTATGGGGTGGGCAATTCTACAATGCCTATACTGGTCACGGGCCTAATAGTCATGGTCAAGGCTATGGCCAAGGTCATTCATCTACCAACCTTACAGACTCTCGATTCCAAGAAACGCAAATCCGAGTCCTTTATCAAAATGGCGAAATGTCTCTCTTTATTAATGGAACTCCGGGTGGCACATATGCTCGTGACTTTAGCTTTAGCGGCTCCGGTCAGCCTGAGTTACGCGTTAAGAATGCGCGAGTGAGAATTAGAAACGTTTCTATTTCTATTGACAGACAACCTTAACACTCAAACCAAGGTAGCTTATCAAAAACCATCTTTTTAAGGTGGTTTTTTGTTGACTAAACTCTTTATTTGTGACATAATAATTGAGTGTTAAGTATATAATTAGGCGCTAAAAATGAAAGACAACTCAAAAAAAATAATGACTGCCAAAAAGGTAAATCACGAGTACACAGTAGAATCTACCTACAAAGCAGGATTGGTTCTTAAGGGGTGGATGATTAAATCAATCAGAGCAGGTCATATCAACGCATCAGGAGTTCCTTTTGTTACAATACAGAACAGTGAATCTTTTCTACACGGACTAACCATATCGCCCATTAAAAACACCGACATGTCACACACTATCGACACGGACTCCCCTATTAAATTACTTTTACAGAAAAGAGAGATAGGCAAGTTACTATCCCAGCAACAACAGCAAGGATATACTCTGGTCGTTAGACAATTATTTTGGGAAGGTAGTTACGTAAAAGCAGAGTTGTGTGTTGCGAAAGGAAAAAAACTACACGACAAGCGTGCTAGTATCAAAGAGCGTGATGATAAACGCCAAGCACAGCGCACCTTGAAAAATGCAAAACACAGCGCTTAAAGTTATTACAAATAATAAGGGATAACAATGAATATATTTTTTTCACCTCTTCTAATCCTAAAAGAGCAAGGTTTTGACATTCAATCTTCAAATGAAGAAGTGACTTATTCTTTTCATAACTATATCAAACTTGTTGCATCAAATGACAACCTGCTAGGCTTTACTTTTAGAATTGAAAGTGAACACAAGCACGTTGGTCTATTAACAAATGTTAGTGTTTACGACCTTGATAAGGACGATCCAAAAGTAGTTATCAGTAATTTTGACAGTGTTAGTTTCTTTAACGATATAGGTTCAATTGAAGAATACGGCAAAATCATCGACCAGATTGAGTTTGCTAGAAAACTATCAATCAAAATTGCAAAAGAAATGATTCAAGCAATGGAAACTCTTAAGCTTCAAGCAATAAATGAACTCAAGACTCAAGATGAAGATCAAGAAAAGAGCGCCAGAGAAGCCGAAGATAGACGAGTTCTTCGAACTTTAAACTTCAAAGACAAACATCGCAGATTAGCCGCCAAAGAGGTCGAATCAATAATGACTGAAATGGAAGATAACTGCAAATATCAGAAGAAGCCTGTCTCTCGTATTTTTGTTTTTTTAAAACAGGACGGCTTTCCAGTTGAAAAGAGTCTTAAGGTTTCTTGGGAAAAGCAACAGCTAAACTGGCGAAATCACTTAAACAACACCTCCGATCCAAAAGACATAAAAGAGATTATCGAAAAAGCATGGATTCTTAATTAAATGTATTGACATTAGGTTGTTTTATGATACAATAGACCTTCAATAAAAACAGGGGCTTTAACATGAATACACTTAATTTACCTGCATTTGCATCCTTTAATCAAGCACAGAGGGCCTTATTTACAGTTGCTTTATCAGGGTGCAGTACCATCCCTCAAAGAATTGAAGTGTCTTGCACCACAAATGGTATTGCCTTACGTCTTTACAATAAAAACAAGCGCCCCACGGTCTACTCCGTGGCTATTACGTTAGACAAGTACGGAAATACAAATTCCTTTATAATGGATACAATTGTAAATGAAATGAGAGGCACTCATGACAGCCTCAAAGTCACTTGGTCGGTACGTAATGCCGATCACATTATCAACACACTTATTAGGCTTTCCGAGCAACCTTGTAATGGAAACAAAGACGACACATTAAGTCAGTATACACCCAAGGGTCTCCTATACTGGAAAAACTTAGAAACAAAGGAAAAGCTATGCGCATAGACATTGGTACACCACCATGGGAGGGGTTGAGTAACTTCCACCCCTACCCCTTTATCTTTAGAGACGTTCACTTCGCCTCTATGGAAGGGTTCCTACAGGGTTTAAAATTCCCAATTATTGCTAAGCAGGATCGTTTGTCAGGCATGGTTGGCATAAAGGCCAAGCGACTAGGTCAAAAGAAAAAGTGGTGGTTAGAACAAGTACTTTACTGGCGCGGAGAACCCATCGATCGCCATAGTGAAGAGTACCAACTACTGATCACTGAGGCCTTTTATGCTATGTATAGCCAGAACGCCGAATTTCGGTCACTACTCGCCAAAACTGGTCAAGCTACTCTGACTCATGAAATCGGACGACGCGACCCCTTTCGAACCATTCTAACCGAGCAAGAATTTACCGGAATACTAACGGCGCTTCGAGACAAAATTAATAGCTAGTCGGTATTGACATTGTTGTTGTATTCTGATATAATTTTGATATTAAGAACAACAGGAGTCTTCAATGGAAACAGTAACCTATTTATTTAAAGTCCATTCTGGTAATGCCGTTCTAAATGGTGCGTGCTTCTCTCACTCTAAAGGAACACAGGTTAGCTTTGAACGCCCGATTGGTGGCGTGACGCAAGAGAACCTATACGCCACGGACATCAAGGATATGGGCAACTTTCTAGCCTCTGTTGTTAAACGACTAGATAAGGATGAAGTCTACACGGGAGTAACCTGTAACGATCTTTATACCGAAATCCTCCGGCCTGTAAATAACCCCGATACCATCCGCATTTATGTGAAGCGAAATGATAAAGGCAAAGTATTTGTAACCAAAGATACATTGGTTACTATATCTGGCATTGATGAGGCTGATATGGACATTCCCGTTGAAGATTTGGGATTTAAGGCGGTAGATGCGCCTATTGACTTTAAGTATACGAAAGAGCCTTTGCTCAACGCGATCTTTAAAGCGCACGGACTCCCTGCTGATTACGACAGAAGTATCAACAACCCGCTGTTAAAGGCTATTAGTAAAAAACGCATCGGAATGGAAACGAACAAACAAGATGACTGGTCTTTTTATTTTTTACCTGACCAAAAACGTTTGGCTTACAACGTTAGCCGACATGGCTTGCAAAAAGCTTTACTGATCACAAAAACACTGGTGGACAAGTTCATCCCCGTCTAGCAAGCTCAGTCTGCACGGCCATTTTCACCGCCCTCTCTATTGTTGAGGGCACCCCCAATCCTTTTGTTATTGATGTTGTTGTATTTAGGGGTAAGCACTCTGTAGGCCCAAAAGATACTGGCAGAAAAGCTCCAGACGCTCTGGTTTACGCTTGGCTATTTTCCCACATTTGGTATGACTCATTAGATGAAGCAAAAGTTAGAGCGCAGTTTATTATTGATAATGAAGGCGTTCCAGAAGATCATTCCTCCTACAGCCAAAAAACTAAACTTAAAACCTCTAAAGAACTCCTTGATTAAAATTATTTCTATTGACAAATTGGTTTTATTTTGATACAATAAACCCTCATTACACAACGTCACTTAGGGGAATTATTATGGCGACTATCTACTCAGCACCAAAGGAAATCGAATTTCCAAAATACAACCCTGATACATGGAGGGAAGACGAAAAGCAATACCTTGCGAAATTAAGCGAGCTGTGCAAAAACAACAGTAAGTGCAAAGACGCGGGTGAAGTCATCGGATTTCCTATTGCTGACGGAAAAGCCCTATATATGGTCGTCACTTACACAAAGCTCATTCACATCGAATTGGGTGATGCGTACTCCATTCCTGATGCGCACGCTCGGGGGTTAAGAAAGACCGATATTGTAGCCATGATTAATCAATCAAAGGCAATTGCGAAGCTGTTTGCTTAATCTTTTGCGCCTCAGGCAGGCTGAGGCGCATCTTCTGCTCATTTTGATGGCTCGATAAGACCTTCGCCTTTGGCGACCACTAAGGCCGTTACCGCATCCCCTGTGATGTTGGTGGTGGTGCGCATCATATCAATAATCCGATCCACGGCAGCTATAATTACAATACCTTCTAGCGGCAATCCGACGGCATTTAAGGTCACCGTTAACATAACTAACGCTGCACTGGGCACACCTGCTGTTCCAATACTACTGATCACTGCCATTACCACTATCGTTGCATAATCCACCACATCTAATGAAATGCCATAAATATGCGCAATAAAAACAGCTGCAACAGCTGGGTATATTCCGCCACACCCGTCCATGTTTGCACTTGAACCAATATTTGCAACAAAAGAAGCGTAACCTTTATTCACCTTTAGATTATCCGTAATTACTTTTGTCGTGACTGGCAGTGTCGCATAACTACTGCACGTACTGTAGGCCGTCGCTTGCGCCTCAAAAATGTGTTTGTAAAAGGTAATGGGATTCATTTTACCAACGGCATACACCAAGCTTGAATAAGTAATGGTCATATGCAATAAGCACGCAAGGTACATGGCGATAATAAATTGCATCAAGGGCATTAGCGTGTCTAGCCCAAATGTCGCAACCGTGGCAGACAGGATAGCAAACACGCCAATGGGCGTGGCCCTGATCACTAAGCTCATGAGTGAGGCGACAACCTCATTTCCCGACATTATGAACGCTTTAAATGGCTCAGCCGATGGCCCGGTGCGCAAAACTGCAACCCCGAGTAAGATTGAGAATACCGTTACCGACAAAACATTTCCATTGGCCATCGCATTGACGATATTAGAAGGGATCATGCCCGATAACACCTGACCGATAGATGGAATGGATTTTGGCTCTATCGTTTCAGCGGATAACTGAATACTGCTTGACCAGTCGAATAGCGTGCCTACGCCCAGCCCAATGAAGCTTGCCACCAACGCCGTAAATAAAAACACCCCAAGGGTCTTAATACCTAAACGCTTTAAGTTTTGTGGCTTAGAGTAGGAGAAAATCGCGGTCGATAGAGAGAAAAAAAGCAGCGGGATGACAATCATCTTAATGGCGTTAATGTATGCTATGCCAACAGGCTTAATAAACAACGCCGCGTCTTTAAAGCACAGGCCAAACACGATGGCGGCTAAAAATGCGAACAGGACTTGTTTTGATAGAGATAGGGAAAAATATCGGGCGATCATAACATCACCCAAACCGATTGATTGAATAAGCTCATAATATAAATACTCGTATAGTTAAAAATAATGAGCTTCGATAATAGAACACGCGTGCATTAAAGACTATGCGTCAGCTATAACGTTTTTAACTATGATATAGGTACTTATTAATTACTTTCTATAACTTATCCCTGCTGATCTTTGCATTCTACTATTATGATAACCGTACAATGAGCAAAGTGCGCAGATCCCTGCAAGCAGCCAAAGGAAATAGACAGACATATCAACCAACTCATTAATTGAAATCAAGCCCGTATCGCCAACTGAAGATAAATACCCCCAAAACTGAGCTATCCATATTGTCTTATCCACCGATATCCATACCAACCCTAATGCTATCGCTAACCACACCATATCTACCTCTCTTCCTGACTTTAAATTTAATACTTATAAATATTTAGAATACATCTTAAACACGAATACTACCAAATTGATTATTCTCTGGACAGTTTTTTATCTTACTACATTTATTCTTATCTTAACCCTTGTTGACATAAGAGTATATAATTGTTATAATATTGTCACTTTATTATTTACATTTGTAAATACATTATTTTGGGAACAAAAATGATTAAACAACCCTTATCTTTTTACAACACCTTAACTCGAAGTGTTGAGCCTTTCACTCCTTTAAACCCTGAATATGTCACTATGTATAATTGCGGCATTACTACGATTATAGTCATCCTCATATAGGCAATATGAGAGCTTATGTATTTGCCTCTCTGATCCGAAATGCCCTCACTCTAAATGGCTACCACGTTAAACAAACACAGAACTTTACTGACGTAGGGCACTTAACTTCAGATAGTGATTCTGGCGAGGATAAGCTTCAGAAAGCTGCCGCAAAACAGCGCAAGAGTGCGTGGGAAATCGCTAAGCAGTTCATTGACTTTTACTTTACCCAGCACGATTTGCTTGGCCTGCCTCGCGCTGAACACTACCCTCTCGCTACTGACTATATTAGTGAGCAGATTGAGATGGTCGAGGCACTTGAAAAGGAAGGGTTTACCTATACAATCTCAGATGGGGTTTACTTCGACACGGCAAAGTTTGAGCGCTATGGCGAGCTAGCAAAACTAGACATAGAAGGATTAAGTGAAGGTATTCGCGTAAGTAATTCAGAAAAACGAAATAAAACCGATTTTGCGCTTTGGAAATTCTCCCCTAAAGATGAACAGCGAGACATGGAATGGGACTCTCCTTGGGGGCTTGGCTTTCCGGGATGGCATATTGAATGTTCCGCTATGGCAAAAGCGACACTTGGCGATCAGATTGACATCCACACTGGAGGCATTGACCACATTCATGTTCACCATAGTGCAGAAATTGCTCAAAGCGAGGCATTATGTAATCAACCATTTTCGAAATTCTGGATGCACGTCAACTTCTTACAAATCGAAGCAGAGCCAGACGCTGTACTTGCTGACGAAGAAAAGAAAATGTCGAAATCAAAAGGCAATGTGATTACGGTAGATGCACTTATAGAAAAAGGCTATTCGCCAATGGCCTTAAAATATTTGTACTACACCGCACACTACTCGCGAGAGTTGAAGTTTAGCATGAAGGCTATGGACTCAGCGCAAAAAACGCTGATGGGCCTGTATAAAAAATCCTATGAAATCAGGCAGAGAGCATCTATTGCCGATGTATCTGACACCTATGATGAAATGGGAAATGCATTCAACTTAAATTTAAATACGCCCGTGGTCATTGCACACCTTCACGAAGGACTAGCAAGCCGTGAGCTTTCTGACAGTCAAAAACTTGGCCTGTTAGACTTGGCAGAGCAGATGCTAGGGCTAGGACTGCTGGACTACATGCCTGAGACGGTAGATGTTCCTAGTAATATCAATCAGATTGCCGAGAAACGCATTATTGCAAAACAAAATAAAGACTGGGCACTGGCCGATAAGTTGCGAGATGATGCCTTGTCAAAAGGTTACCGAATTATTGATACGGGCAGCGATATGTTCGAGATAGAGGTTAAGTAATCAGGCAAAGGCCCGAGACGATCGGGCCTTTATTTATTATTATAACTATTATGTGTTGACATAATCCCTATTTGTGATATAATTAAGACTTAAACAAAGGGGATCTATAATGAAAAAGTCACGCATTAACTTAACGCTCGTCAACATTACCGACAGTCAAATTCATGTCATCTCTCATGACTGCGCTACGAGCTTTGTAGGCATTAACAGAATAAGCGGCATCGACCCTGACGAGTTAATGATGCACTATCGTAATACAGTAAAAATAGCGAAAGAAAAAGGAATTAAAGTAGGTTATACGCGTGGACTTAAGAAAAAGATCCTTGCTATATCCGAGGACTACTACTCTGCACTAACAACATACAACGAAAGATTTGATGCACTTATTCAACTCTGGCTTAAAAAAGTTGAAGCGGGTATTTACGCACCAACAACGGATGACAATGAGTTAAATCAAATGACCACTTTGGAGCACGATTTAATTCGCATGCTTCATAGAGACAAGCCTATTGGAAAAGCTCTTGGAATAGAGTCTGATGTTCTAGAGGCATTAAGTTCAGTTAAAAATAGAAACCTGTATAGCATTCGACTCTAACCATAAACAACGCTAAATCAATAAAGAACAGCCTCTAATGAGGCTGTAAAAACCAACCTGAACTTAAGACTCTGGCTCATAAACATTAACCGACACGTCACTAATTTTAAGTCGGTTACTTTGATTCCATACACGCATATAGTAGGCGTTAGACATTGTAGTTCCACGGAAGCTATCAAGCACTCTACCATTCTGAGTTAATACGTGTAGGCTCCCGCGCTTTTGATAGTGAAAGGCACTTTCAGTCTCAAGACCACTCATATCATTCGATACACGATCACCTTCACTGCCTTGAACCTTCACAACTCCCCGTAAATGCCTATCATAATCAGGATTAGATTGCTGCCTGATACTAATTATTTGATTTCCTCTATTATTACTCTCTATTGTCAACTACTCCACTCAAACGATTCGCGTTCTGAATGGGGCTTGTGACTTTTTGACTCCTCAGAGTGACAATCCGAGGCCAAGTCACTTTTAATGCGCTGGATTCCAGCGCATGGGCGTGTAGACAGCGCCCCTATCGATTAGACCTTCTACAAAGTCATCACCGATTACTTTTCGTAAGATGTTAATTGCGCCGTTCACATCGGCATTGAGTAACTTGCCGATCTTTGATTGGTACAATCCACGTTGTTTTCTTTTCCCTAAAAACGTCACCTTTTCTTTGTCCTTGCCGTAAACGGGCAGTGCATCTAAAGCTAAACTGTCGGCTTTTGAGGTGTAACTCTCCTCTTGCTCAATCACTTCAATGCCGTACTGCTTGGCTTTGTAGGTGATCTTGTCAATCAAGGATTGAAACGGAATGCTGGCAAACTTCTGGTTGTTTTGCTTGCCAATATTCACCTTCTGTTTCCAGCCTCGATTGATGCCTATCACGATTTTTCCGACATCTTCCGTCAGGCATAACTCAATGATTTTATGACTGACTTTGTGAAAGTAATCGTTGATTTGGCAAAAGCGCTTTACCGCCATGTGCGCCATCATTTGATGGTGCTTGCTCGATTGTAGCTTAGATTTTCGCTTGTTAAAGCGTTGATTGAGGCTTTTTATCGGCTTCCCGCTAAACAGGACGGGGTGAAAACCCGGCTTGTTCGATACTAAGGTGGCCAAATTATTTATGCCTAAATCAATGGAAAATACGTTATTCTGGCTGAGTTTAATTCTTCGTTTATTAACGTCCTTTTCTGTTAACACCTTGTCTTGTTCATAGACAATTTCTAGCCAAAAACAGCTTCCGTGCGGGACGTAGCGAAGTTCTTTAACCGTGGCCTTATCGGCTTTCGCCAAGACCGCTTGGTCTTTTGTACAATGTATTTTTAACGGCTCAATCTGTAACTTTTTGGGAAAAATTAACTGACCGTCTTTAATGGAAATACCTTGAGCGGGCTGTATTGCTGTTTTGAGTTTTTGGTAATGCGGTATTTTAGGCTTTGCCTTAAACTTCTCAGGAGCTTGCTGCCACTGCCTGTAAGCCTTCCAGAAGGCATCAAAGTCCGTGCCTATTTTCTTGATCACGGATTGGCTGATCGCATTTGGGATGGCTGAATACATATCTTGGTGCTTTAGTTTCACCAGCTTATCAATCTGAGGCCACTTATTTTGCTCGTGATTAAAAAAGTTTTGCCTGAAATAATACAGGGCTTGATTGCTGACCGAAGCGGTTAAACGACATAGTTTTCGCACTTGGTTATAGTGCGAATGACTGGGTTTTATCAGGATTCTTTCGGTCAGTAGCATACTGATATTTATACAATGGTTTCGTTAATTTGTCCAACAAAATAGGATAATGCTGACGTATTATCGCGCTATCCATCCCCTCCTAAATCGCGTTGCGATTCTAAAAGGGGTCTTTCGCGCAAAGTAGATATAACCTCTAAATAAATTTCGACGACTAATAAGCATCATTATCTAACCTTATTAGATAATTAATGAAAGGTATATAAATAAAACATTAACGAGGTTAAGGTTACAATTATGTATTGACAGTTATTTATTTTTGTGATATGATAGAACTAAGATAACAACATTAAACCATTTTATAAGCGATTAAAGTACGCTTTAAACCGAGGAGTTATTATGACTCAGTCTATACAACCGAATAATAGCACATCTGCCGTAGCGCAGAACGCACAAAACATACTAAACAAGATCTTTTCTACATTTGAGATCCCACATGTTGACCGTACCAACGCCCAAACTATCAAGTTCGGTGCGTTTGAATCAAAGGAAAACTGTGTTCAGATAAGTCAGCGAAAAGCTCAACTATCTCTGTCATTGCGATACCCAGAGCGTATACTTGGTCGTGAGTTGTGGGACATACCTGCTCAACCTCATCGTGATAACTTAACCGACAAAGAGTTATTTGAAGCGATTTGGACGCAAAAAATTCAAGAAATGACAGATTGCTTAAGTTTGTCAGTGACTGGTTACGATGCCGAGAATAGTCATGTCAAAGTCCACTTTAAACTAGAAGACTTTGACGTAGATATGCAAATGGCACTGGAGAAGATTCTACCAATGACACATCTTGCATTGAAAAGCGAAAATGAGCTAAAAATTACTTTACATTAGTTGTTGACAAATATTATGCTTGTGATATAATGTATTCACACTAACAGGTAGGGACATAAATGAAAACCATTCGCCGTAACAACAAAAAAGCACTGAAGATGCATGTTGCACAAGCAACGATATTAGCAGTATATAAAGGTGATGGCTATTACCCTATTAATTCAGCAGACGTTGAAAAATTAATCGATGGCAATGCCATTACTTCAGCATCTATTGATCAGCAAGGACGGTTAGATATGTCCTTTAACCAACGTGACGTCGGTCAGTATATTGTGGGCCTGCCAAGCTTGGCATATGCCAAGACGCATCTTTTTGAAAAAGACTACGCACGCTTACACCCAACCAATGAGCTTGCCCTGCGCTCATTGAAAAAATAAGTAGGTATTTACTATGCAAACACAAACACAAAATTCACGCACAGCCAACCGCGTGAGCAAAAATCAAAACTGGACACGAGAAGCGTGTATCGCTGAAGCCCAAAAGCATGAGAATATCACGCAATGGCACAGAAACGGCGCTGGCAGCTACCGAAAGGCAAAACAAAAAGCCGATGAAGGCTGGTGGATTGACTGTATTGCTCACATGCCTGAAGAGAAAGGCACTAAGCCAAAAGCACCATCAAAATGGACACGTGAAGCCTGCCTAAAAGAGGCGGCAAAATACAATTCAAAAGTTAGCTGGTTAAAAGCCTCATCAGGCAGCTACCGCTCTGCTGAGCGATACGGATGGATGAATGACTGCTCTGCACACATGTCTAAGCGCACCATCTGGACGCGAGAATTAGTGCTAAATGAAGTAGCAAAACACTCCACTAAATCAAAGTGGCAACAGTCAGGTAAAGGTAGCTACGCATTTGCCAAAACCGAAGGTGAGGCTTTTATGGACATGTGCATCAAAAACTTACTAAACTAGACAAGCACTAACAATCTAATAGGAAAAATCATGCCTGAAGTATCAAGCCAACAATCGGCTGGTGAAATCGCCTTTCTGGTTATGCCCAGTAAGTCAGCTCCTCTGAAAGCGCCAAAATTAGTTAAGGCGGTGGATGGGATGTTTTTCACCCCAGAAGATGCATTTGAAGTTTGCAATGCAGCCAACTTAACTTTTGATCCTAGCGGACAGAAAAAGGCATTCAATGTTGTTCAAGTCGAGGTAAAAAGTACGCACATCTGGCCAACCATTGAGTCCTATGAGCAAGAAATGGAATCCTGAAATAACATTAAAAGCCTCTTTTAAAAGGGGCTTTTAAGTTTTTAAATCCTCTTAATGACCCTTCTTTACCTTCCGTGCTTAATTGACATTTAGTTTATTTTATGATATTATTACGGTTCTTAATTTAAGAGGAACAATACATGCCATCACCTACTTTCGAGAACACCTCATCCGTAAAGGGCACCATTAATAATTATTTAACAGACTTACCTTTGAGTGAGTTAGTCGCTCTCCGAAACACTCTAATTAAAAAAGAGGTGGCATTCCTGAGTGGTACGGACTTAATTAGCATCTACAAGCTGGAAGATATCAGAAAGTGGGCTAAAGCGAATCAATTTAAAGTCGTTAAGCAAGAAAAATACGAACAAAAGGGCTTCACCTACTCCTTAAACGGTAAAAGCTTTAAATTTAAAGATAGCTTATTTATGAGTGAGTTTGAGGCGATGCTTGAGGCTTTCGAAGTCTATGTCGTAGACGATAATACTCTATAAATAAATAGAGTATTATTATTGATACTTCATTTAATAGTTACTACAATAAACCATTACATTTATCAAAAAAAGAGACTTCAATGAAAGAAATTATTAATTCACCGTATGGCGGACGCACCGAGCCTAAACTCAACTACAGAAACGAGCGTGGCTACATGGAACTCTTATGGGACATCATCCACTTTGGATCAGACACTCCCGACAGAACAGGCGTCGGTCGACGCAAGTTATTTGCGGTCACTCAACGCTACGATTTACGCGATGGCTTTCCATACCCAACTGCTCGGAACACTCCTATGCGCATTGCATTTGAAGAGTTCTGGGCCTTCCTCAATGGCCGATGTGATATTCACACCTACCTAAACGAAAAAAGCATTTCAATTTGGGAAGGCAATACCACGCGATCATTTTTAGACAACCGTGGACTCGGCCACCTCCCAGTGGGTCATGGCGGCAAAGCTTATGGATTTCAATACCGTAATTTTAATGGCGAATACGACGAGAACTTTATGCCCACAGGTGGCATCGATCAGATCAAGAACGTTTATGAAGGCTTACTTAACGACCCATTTGGCTCACGTCACGTCGTGACAATCTGGAACCCTAATCAGGAAAAAGAAATGGCCTTACCACCATGCTGGTGGAACCATCAATTTGTCGTCACACTAAACGATAAAGGCGAAAAAGTCCTTAATATTCAAGTGACTGGGAGATCGAACGATACAATTTTTGGAACACCTTTTAACGTTTCTGAATTCAGCCTTTGGCTAGCAGTTATGGCAAAAGCAACCAATATGATTGCAGGTGAATTAGTGCCCATGCAGGTAGATGCCCACATTTATGGCAAACTGGATGACTTAAACAAGCCTGATCACGAGAACCATATATCATCTCAGATGAAGTACGCGATTGAGACGCTTCAAAGAGAGATCTCAGAAGAACCCGTACAATTAACAATAAACAAGGAATTAAACTCGCTAGAAGACATTTTAAGCCTTCAATTCAGCGACTTTGAATTCAGCCCTGTTAAAGTAAATAAAACGCCATACGAGGCCAAACACCCAACAATGGCCGTATAACCATCTCCTCCCTTGTCTCTGGCAAGGGAGGCTCTCTCCCTATGCTTTCTTTACTGATATTTGCTATTGACAAATTATTTAAATATGCTAATATAAACACTCACAATAACGAGGATTTATGATGAGATTAGCAATTACCTTAATCGCAACCATTACACTGAGCGGATGCGCATCCAAGCAAGAAACTCCAGAGCAGCTTCACGCCAGTCACTATGCCAACAACATCGTTAATCAATGCAAAGCTAACGCTAGAGAAGCCCAAGGCGCTGGCCATCGCTACCTCACGACCTTTGCGTACTGCGTAGACAAT